>Ga0315282_10000923_pt1 | contig 57683 bp, 59 predicted proteins | sample YL17G07_20_MG_FD_203693 | JGI IMG/M metagenome (GOLD analysis project Ga0315282, IMG submission 203693) | Sediment microbial communities from Yellowstone Lake, YNP, Wyoming, USA - YL17G07_20 | ecosystem: Environmental > Aquatic > Freshwater > Lake > Sediment | place: USA: Wyoming | collected...
ATATCAGGAAATACCGAAACTGCTGATGACCCTGCAACGGAAATCAATTGATGTAAAGGAGAAGGCAGCTTAGGATATGTTTAACGGGTGCTTTTTACTTCAACTAAAGAAAGGGACAACGTCAAATTGGAAAAGAAGGAATGTTTGTCCGCCGTGTTAAAAAAGGCCAGTGCTGGCGCAGACCGTATCTTGGGGTGCGTGAGTTTTCGGCTGAGTTTATGGAGCCTGATGGGACTGAAGAACCAATTAAGGAAACAATCCCTATTGGAAGCATGCTGTTTGACATATTTTATGACGAGAAAGGAAAGCCTGAACCGTTGTTTTTCCATGATGTGGCGATACGCAATGGCGTGTTGAACTGCGAAGTTCCCGAAAATGACAAGATGATGCAGTCCAGTCACTTCCGCCCACCGATAGACAGTGAAACATCCGCCTTGATCTATGAGTTTAACCAGCGGGAGGAAAAGGAGGCGGCATTATGATTAAGGAATTAAGCGAGTTTGGGAAAATGATTCGTGACGAAAAATCAAAAAATGAGCGGATTCACATTGCTCTCAAACAAGAAGTGATTTCAATTGATATGGTAATTCATGAAGACGGAAGGTTCGAAAAGTTTCAACTGATCAATAAAGTAGCCACTAAAGCCGAGGCGGTTACAGCCAAAAAAGGAAGAGCAAGACTGCTTCTCGATAGAGCAGAGGAGGTGTTGTGTTACGGTGGAAATAAATCAAAGAAAAAGCATCAATTGTTTTTAGAAAAACTTAAACTATATTCCAATCTGCAGGAGTTGACGCCGGTACTGAAGTTTTATGAGTCAAATAAGGAGAATGGGATCGAAAGGGCTCTTCAAAACTTCGAAGATAATATTCCGAGCGCGAAAGATAGAAAAGGCAACATTGCTTTCAAGCTTTTTGGTAAAACTCGTATTCACGAAGAAGAAGCTGTTTACCAAAAAATTATAGAATTGTATATCGCATCTCAAGAAGCCAGCTTGTCTAAATATAGGGTGACTTGCTCCGTTTGCGGTAGTGATGCTTATGCTATACCAGAAATTCACGAAAAGATAAAGACGGTGCCTCCAGTTAATGATGGCAGGTATTCGGCGAGATCGCTTGTGTCGTATAACGATAATGCATATGAATCATACGAACTTCTAAGAAATAAAAATTCATCAATTTGTGCGAGTTGCGCAAAAAATTATGTAGAGGGCTTGAATTGGCTTTTGTCCGAAGGGCCAAGAGTAAAAAACAAAAAAGGCAAGGAGTATACGGCATACACTAACCGTAGGAATTTCGGTTCAGATACTGCAATGGTATTTTGGACTCGAAAGAATGAAAAACTTGATGAAATCGACTACCTTGAATCGCCTAATCCAGCTGATGTTGCAAGACTAATTGCCTCAGTAACCAGTGGCACTGAAAGAGATAGCAGGAATCTTGAACCTGACCAGTTCTATTCATGTACTCTTTCCGGCTCTGCGGCGCGTATCGCGGTACGGGATTGGATTGAGACCAGTTTATTTGATTTCCGAAAGTCAATTGCTCAGTGGTTTAAAGATATTGCAATTGTCGAATACGATTGGGATTTAGAGAAAACCCAAACACATTATGCCCGGCTGTATGATCTGGCAAGATGCTGTCAGAGAAAAAACAGCGATAACAGTTATGACAAAGACGATACATCATGGGTGAGAGTGGCTACATATTTATGGAATGCAGCATTAAAGAATACATCCCCGCCGTGGTGGATATTGACAAAAGTTCTTCAACGCGCGCGTTTAGATAAATATGGGGTCACTGCTGAAAGGGCAGCTTTAATAAAACTCATTTTAACCAGACATAACAAAGGGGGTGATTTTGTGATTACAGAAAAAATTGAGCAAGGCAATAGACCGGTGGCTTATATTTGCGGTCAGATTTTCGCAAAACTGGAAAGTATCCAGTATCATGCAGCATCAGGTGATAGAAACGCAGGAATAAGGGAGAGATATTTTACATACGCTATGACTTCTCCTTCTTCCGCATTCGGACGGTTGTTCGATTTGAGTTCAAAACATTATAAAAAAATTAAAACTGAAAAACCTGGACTTGCGATTACTCTGGACAAAGAGCTTCAGGACTTGGTGAAAGATGTAGATATTAATAAATTACCTGCCACTTTTTCTTTAGAAGAAAAAGGGCAGTTTGCAATCGGATATTATCATCAAAGGCAGGCGCAGTTTGACAACGCTAAATCAAAAGATACCAAGAAGGAGGCATAACATGAGCGAGATAGTTAAGAATCGGTACGATTTTGTTTTTCTGTTTGATGTGAAAGACGGTAATCCTAACGGAGACCCCGATCAGGTAAATTTGCCGAGAGCGGATGCCGAGGATCAGCATGGATTGGTTACGGATGTATGTATAAAGAGGAAAGTCAGGAATTATGTAAGCTTGAAAAAAGTCAAAGAGAAAGATGGAATGATTATTCCTGAAGATCGTTATGACATTTTCATCAGACAAAGAGACATAAACATCGCGGATAGTTATTTAAATGCAATCATCGGAAAGACACCCGGCAATACTGCATCCGAAAAACGCACAAAACTCTGTGATGACTATTGGGATATCAGAACATTTGGTGCGGTTTTGAGTACAGGAGAGAAAGAGAGTAGTGAAGCTGCTGAAGAGGAAGGCGGGGAAACTGCTAAAGGAAAGAAACAAAGGAAAGAAAAAATAAGAGGCGCTGGTACAGTCCGTGGTCCCGTGCAATTTACTTTTGCACGTTCGATAGATCGTATTTATCAAGCAGAACATTCAATAACTCGGTGTTGTGTTACTACTGAAAAGGAAAGAAATGACCAGTTACAAAAAGACCGTGAATTTGCTTCTACCTTTGGCAGAAAAGCTACCGTTCCTTATGCTCTTTACCGTATGCATGGATTTATTTCTGCTGTTGATGCACGAAAGACCGGGTTTTCTGAAGAGGACGTAAAACTTCTTTGGGAGTCTCTTGTGAATGCTTTTGAAAATGATCGTGCTGCTGCGCGAGGAGAAATGAATCCAAGAAAACTGGTTATATTCAAACACTCCAGTCACTTGGGTAACGAGCTGTCAGGCAGATTGTTTGAACGAGTGACAGTAACGAAAAATACCGAACTGCCGCGAGAAAAAAAAGATTATATGATTGTTGTCGATAGAAATAATCTCCCTTCTGAAATTGAAATTAAAGAGTGGCCGGAAGATAATGTATTCTGAAGACGATTTAATTCAGCTTTCAGCTTTGCAACACATTGTCTTTTGCGAAAGACAGTGCGCCCTTATTCACATAGAGCAATTGTGGAATGAGAATCTTTTCACCGCTGAAGGTAGGATCATGCATGACAAGGTTGACACGGTGAATCGTGAATCGAGGGGGACTATCCGCATTGAATACGGCGTGCCTATGCGCTCGCTCAGGCTCGGTCTTATCGGCAAGGCTGATGTAGTCGAATACCATAGTATGGATGATGGGACATGGATGCCTTTTCCCGTTGAATACAAACGGGGGAAACCAAAAATGGATGATTGCGACAAAGTTCAGCTTTGCGCTCAGGCAATCTGTCTTGAAGAGATGCTCAACGTTGAGATCAAAAACGGTGCGCTCTACTATGGGCGGACGCGGCGAAGGGAAGATGTTGTTTTCGACGAGAAATTACGGATGGAGACGGAAGATGCGGCGAAAAAAGTGCATGCGCTGATTGAATCGGGAACGACCCCGAAACCTGAATACTCAAAGAAGTGCAAAAAATGTTCTTTGCTTAATCTATGTCTTCCAAAAACCTGCGGCAGGACAAGGTCGGTGGACTCTTATCTGCAAAATGCAGTGGGGGCAGAATGAAAAAACTTCTTAACACTCTGTTTGTTACAACTCAGGGAGCGTATCTTTCAAAAGAAGGAGAAACAGTAGTTGTTAAAATTGATGGAGAAGTGTCTTTGCGTCTCCCTGTTCACACTCTCGGCGGGATTGTCTGCTTCGGTCAGGTTTCATGCAGCCCGTACCTCATGGGGTTCTGTGCCGAGAATCAGGTTGCCATCAGTTTTCTCACAGAGAACGGTGGTTTCCTCGCAAAGGTCCAGGGGCCTGTGTCGGGCAATGTCCTTCTTAGGCGCGAACAGTATCGGCGTGCTGATGACCTGAAAACATCCGCATCAATTGCGCGTGCGATATTGACAGGCAAGATCGCAAACTGCCGCACGGTGATTCAGCGCGCATTGAGAGATCATTCAGACAAAATAGACGCTGACGCAATTTCTCAGGCTTCGCAGAAGCTTGCAAATTCGTTGAGAAGATTGCAGGCTGAATCTCCTCTCGATATGGTTCGGGGAATAGAGGGGGAATCGGCAAATGCGTACTTTGACGTCTTTGACCATTTGGTGACGTCTCAGAAAGATGATTTTACATTCCAGGAACGGAACAGGCGGCCACCGCTCGATAATATAAACTGCCTGCTGTCGTTCATTTATACTCTTTTGATGCATGACGTGTGTTCGGGCCTTGAAACAGTGGGACTCGATCCGGCAGTCGGTTTCTTGCACCGGGACCGTCCGGGTCGTTACGGTCTCGCGCTTGACGTGATGGAGGAATTCAGGCCGTTTATTGCTGACCGGCTCACTCTTTCTTTGATCAATCTCGGACAGGTGCAGGCCAAAGGATTTAAGAAGAAGGAATCAGGGGCGGTATGGATGGATGATGACACGAGAAAAACGGTACTTGTTGCGTATCAGAAACGCAAGCAGGAGGAAATAGAACACCCTTTTCTTAAGGAGAAGGTGGCAGTTGGTCTTCTTCCTTATGTGCAGGCGCTGCTGATAGCGCGTTATCTCAGGGGAGATATTGATAATTATCCGCCGTTTATATGGAAATGAAGGTGAAATATGTTTGTGATTGTAAGTTATGATGTTGCCACTGATGAGGGAAAAGGCCAGCGTCGATTGCGCAGGGTTGCGAAGGCGTGTAAGGATTACGGGCAGAGAGTCCAATATTCTGTCTTTGAATGCATTGTTGATCCGGCGCAATGGACTAAACTGAAAGAAAGGCTGATCTCAGAAATTAATCCTGATAAGGACAGCCTGAGATTTTATTATCTTGGTTCCAATTGGCATCATCGCGTCGAACATATCGGGGCCAAGGCGACAATAGATCAAGAAGGGCCGCTGATTGTTTGAAATGCTGTTGCGAACCGGAAGCTTACATGATTGTGCGGATGAGTTCGCAAAGATTAAAACATATTAAAAAACAATAAAAAGCTGTGCTTTGCTCTTTGACAACTTTATTTTTTGAAGCGTTTATAGAAAGGTTCGCAAAAAGCGGACTATATATTGTTATTTCATACATAGTTATGAGAACACTGTCGCCCCTCGCGCAGGGGCGTGGATTGAAACCCGATTTCTCTGATCAAGGTACCCTGGCCCTTGGTCGCCCCTCGCGCAGGGGCGTGGATTGAAACAAGTGATAGAGCAGATATGCTTATTCTTATGGGGTCGCCCCTCGCGCAGGGGCGTGGATTGAAACTTCTATACCATGAAGTTAAAGATAAGGGAGATGCGTCGCCCCTCGCGCAGGGGCGTGGATTGAAACAGCCCCAGGGCCTCGATCACTGATTTGTTGGCCAGTCGCCCCTCGCGCAGTTGTGCAAACAGCATAGGGTCAGACTTGATTATTGACTTTTAAGCTACAAACGAATGAAAATTGAACGTCTGCCAACTGATGCGCGCCCGCTCGGACGCTCGCTTATGCGTAAGAGCTAAATGGTTCGCACTAGTGTCTTGTAACAATTTCCGTTTGTAAAATGCAGAATAATCACCCTCTCGCCGACCGAGGACTACTGTGAGAAATCACTAATCCATGCGATTTGGCCTCGGCACTGACTTCTATGTGAAACTTTAATCGGAACATAATCTGGCATATCCGTAATGTCCAATCCTATGTATTACACTTTATATTTTTATAGATTTTGAAAATAATATTGAATTATCACTTCTTAAAGGGCGTATTTGGGCCTGTGAATAGCTCGACTTAACAACTTTCTGGAGCCTGTTATAGTAGGAACAGACAATTAAACCAGCCAACGTGCGAACAAAAGTATTAGGGGAAAACTTTATACATTCTATGATGGTGATGAGCTTAGGTGAAATAGCTTGAACTTAACCTGGCACTCAACCTTTCAAGGACAGCATATTTGTAAGCGCGCCCAGGAGGATTTGAACCCCCGACCTGCGGATTCGTAGTATATCCTTCCTGAACAAAATCTTCTTTATCCATCAGTTGACTCCTCCTGTGTTTGTCTTTCACCAGGCCTTTTTAAATCTCCTAATTGTGGGCACAATTGTTGACATTTTACCATCTGATTACTATATTGTCTAAAAGGAGGAGATATGAAGGTAGCAACTGTGCGAGAATTCAGGGATAGGGCCACGAGTTATTTTAAAGAGAAAGAACCTATTCTGGTTACAAGGCACGGGAAGGTTACGGGTCTTTACCTACCGATAGAACATCCAGAGAGCTTTCCGTTAGAACTTCGTAAGGAGATGCTTATACGTTTTGGTGAAGCAATAAGCCGTTCTCTTAAACAAAAAGGTGTAACCGAGGAAAAGCTTCTTGCTGAGTTTAGTGCATTTAAGAAAACTCGCCGCAGACGCTAATGTAATCCTGTCTGCTGTTGCGGGCAAGGCAGCACTCCGTATCTTCCTTGAAAAGGATATTGAAATCGTAACAACGCAGTTCAATGTTGATGAGTTTAGAGAATACCTGGGCGTAATTGCAGGGAAATACGTGATCAGAGAAGAAATCCTTGAATCACAGTTAAAACTGCTCCCCCTTAAAATATATCAACAGGATTTTTATAAAGAATTTCTTTATGGTGCGGCAAAAAGTCTTTCCGGAACAGATGAGGATGATATAGAATTGCTCGCACTTGCAAAGAGATTAAAAATACCTGTCTGGAGCAACGACAGGGATTTCAAGCACTCAGGGGTAGATGTATATACAACCGCAAAACTCCTAAAGATTCTTAAAATATAAAATTATCCCTGATGTGAAGACGCCAACCCGCTTCTTTACGGGACATTGTCTATCAGGGTTGAACAGCCTATATAGCATCCATAAGAGGCGTGAGTTGTTCTATCTCTTTTTCAATCTTCCTCAACATGCCCTGTTATTTTTTTCAGGCGATTCCAGAACTCCCTCGGAGTAACTATATCTATCTTCATGAATTTCTTTAATGTCAGAAGATCATCGTCACCGGTTATTATCAACCGAGCATTTCCGCTTACAGCCGTTCCGATTATCTTACTATCGTCAATATCCCTACATGCAGAGTCTTCAATGTGTTGTGGTTCAAATATCTCGGCTATATCTCTTAAATAGTCTATTATTGATGCTGTGATATTTCCGGGCAGATGTATTTTCTTAACAAGACCTTTTTCGACTTCTAACAGTATATGTTCGCTTGTCACAATGGAGTGGTTTGTCAGACATACCTCAAATACTTCAGAACACAACCCACGGGCTGCAAATGCGGCTATGATGACATTGGTATCAAGTACGACTCTCATGAGATGGCTTTAAAGACATCTTCATCCGTGATTAAACCCTGAGCCTCGGCAAAGGGCAAAACTTTTTTTCTTAATTGTTGAAAACGTTTTGATGCAAGGTAACGAGCAACTGCATCCCTTATGATCTCGCTTCTGGAAGTCTTTTCAGCCTTTACAACAATTTCCAGTTCCTTCCGTAATTTCTCAGGCAACCTTATTGTAATAGTATCCTTCATTTTCTGAGCACCTCCTTGTTGTAAGACAATGTAACACATTACAAAAATATATGTCAATTTATTTTTACAGGGGTGATATAGATTACACATATTTTAAATAATCACGTTTATTATAGTCTCAAATCCAGCGATAAGGATTGTCATTGCGAGTGAAACGAAGCAATCTCGCCTTTTCTGCAGAGATTGCCGCGCGCCCTTCGGGTGCTCGCAATGACAGACACAATCGATACTTGCAATGGTTATCGCTGGATTTGGGGTAGTTTACACATGAAAATGCCTTAATAAGTCAAATTACCAAAATAAAGACATTAGAGGTAAAATGAAATCTCTCAAATTCTGGAGAATGGAAGTACAACAATTATCGTTTACGGAAAGAATGTTTTTAATAAATGCTATTAAGATGTTGTTAACATGGAAGGGATTAAAAGAGGAATACTCAGAACTTGATTTAATCAGGAGAATATTAGAGACAGAGATTCAAATTAATACTTCAAAAGACAACGGCGATAAAGAGAAATGGTGGGAAACCGACTGAAATGAAAAGTTACAAAGATAAATCATACCCTATGAAGAACCCTGCGGCAAGACCGCAGGGTATCTTAACGCAAGGAGTTGTTTTTTATCATATTCGCTTGCTGACCCTGCAGTAAGCTGCGGGGAATGCGCTCGCTATTCGTTTCAAGACTTCCGAAAAACTCATCTCGTCTCTTTTTAAGAGTATCGAGAAAGCTGTTCAGCTTTGCTATTAATCTCTGCTTATTAAAATAATCTTTTCTCCTATCATCATCTTTCAACAATGAGTATGCCTTTGTTATTGCTTCCAAGATTGCAATAACTTTGTCTTTTATTGAGGGGTCAGGGAAAGTAAGATACCTGTCAGGATGAAATTCCTTCACGAGTTTATAATAATTGTTTTTTACAGTTTCTACATCTGATTTTTCATCAATCTCAAGAAGTTCACTCACACTAAGCCTGTTGATGTTCGAGTACACCCCGTCAACCTTCTTAAAAAGTTCCTCGTCCTCCTCATGAAAGGCCTTTAATATGTTTACAAGCGAGACAGATTCTTCTGCCATTTCTGTTACGTTGTCTTTTTCCTCCAGGATACCTGTAGACCACAAGACATAAAGGGTCTTCATGGCCTGAAAGGAGTAAGAGGATAAGCTGTTTATAAAGTCTTGAACAGTCTTTTTCCCATCAATCATGAAAAGCATCTTTTTATCGAGAGAACTGAGTACTATGTCTTGGAAGAGGCTTACAGGATCGGTGCTCAGCTTCAGAACAGCGTTCATATCCGGCATCTCTTTCCGTATTCTGTTTAAGTTATTTATCCTCTTTACCCCTTCATATATGAGGTTACCCATGCTCATCTTCAGCGTTATTACCTCATTTGAGGGTATTTCTCCCTCCCTGAATTCGTATTCAGCATCTGTAAGCTGGAATAAGCTATAGATTATATCTTTTACCTGGTATTTCACACTCCAGATGATTTCTTGTGGTGTCAGATATCCAAGCTCAACAAGGATCTCACCTTGTCTTTTTCCTGTCTCTTTGAGGAGTTTCACTGATCTGTCGTACTGTTCTATGGTAATCTTTCCCATTTTGATGAGAGTCTCGCCTAATCTGTCATCCTCATCTGTTGATGAAGCAAAGATAGCATCTCCCTTGTCGAGGTATACCTTCTTTGTGAAGGCCGAAGTCTTTACCGTTAAAATCCCCGTCTTCCTTTTCCTATTTAAATAGACAAGGATCTTAGGAATACTAAAGTTTTTAATATTAGCACTTAGTGGTATTTCCATAATGTTTATCTTTTAACCTCAATCTGTAAATTTCTCCTTTACTGGTGATATAAATTCTGTTACTAAACAATAGAAGTTGATGTGATATAAATCACTATGTGATATAAAAAAAGAAATTGAGGTTTAGTAGAGAAGGTTTATAGATAGGAAGTTAAAACGATAAGGATAGAGTTTACCCAAACGTTGCATTAACAAGGAGGCAGAAATGTTGAAAACCCCTGCAAATCGACAAGATTTTATTCTGATACACGTGACCGTAGATTTCACCTTTTGTGTATTCCTGAAAAGGCTGGCAGACCACATGGGAGGGCTGTAAGGTGTCGATGGCAGGGCTTTTCATCACATCTGCCTCCTCAAGCGAAGAAAATTTATGCAACTGGTGGGTTTACATATATATCCAAAAATATAAGGGAATGGGGTAATTACCCATTCCCTTTATGGCCAAAAAGATCAGAATTTCAAGGATTTTCAAAAGCCTGGAAGAGAGTAGGGTAGCCCCTGAGATAATTTGTCGTCCGACTCTCTATCCAGATGAACTATGGCGCTAGTTCATTATCCTTTCTTTGGAACCCCTTCTTTGAGAAGGATATTATACTTTGGGTGCATGAGTGGATGTACCGAAGGCATCTTCGAGAATAACCATCCCCACTTTTTCCCAGGTGATGGAAATATTTGTTTATCTGCTTCCAATACTCTGACCGCAACTGCTGGGTTTTTAGCCTCATTGGAAGACGAGGTCAAGGTCAGGCCCTGCATCTTGAAGTCAGGAAGAAACTCCCCAGCATGGATTTTCAGATTGGAATTAGGAATTTTAAAATCACTATTCAGATTTACTGTATACTCCTTAGATTCTTTCGTTGTCTTGTCTTCAACAATAAGTTTTACTGCACTCCATTTACCTTTTACACTGTCAGGCACAACCACCTTTGTCTGGCCCATGGGCATAGCTCTTTGCATTGGCGCCTGAGTACCAGGCTGTATAGGCATCTGGGGTCCGGGCTGCATAGGCATCTGCGAAGTTGGCTGCATTGGTGCCTGAGGAACGGGCTGCATAGGCATCTGCGGAACAGGTTTCTCAGGTTCTTTTTTCTTGCACGCACTCAATGAAACAGCTAATAGTAGACACAATGAAACTGCTAACATCTTTCTCTTCATCTTATCCTCCTTATCATTTGTTTTTAGAGTCTATCATAAATTTTAGCTGATCACTAATTAACACCTCTTAATGGCGGAGAGGCAGGGATTCGAACCCTGGGTGAGGTTTTATCCCCACAACCGCTTAGCAGGCGGCTGCCTTAGACCAGCTCGGCCACCTCTCCTTAAGCAATTACTATACTAACAACTTGATTTACAATGTTTCAACCCATGTCTCGGTGGACAATGTTTAAATCAACAGGATATTTATTGAGATAACTTCGCAGCCTTTCTGCAATAGCCGGAGAGCGGTGATTGCCACCTGTACAGCCGATGCCAATAGTAAGATAGGACTTGCCTTCTCTTATATACATGGGAATGAGGAAATTGATTAAGTCTTTCATCTTAACCATAAATTCCTTTGCCTCTTGCTTTTTCAATATATAGTGTGAGACCCTTTTATCAGTACCTTTCAATGACTTTAATTCAGGAACAAAATTTGGATTGGGTAAAAACCTAACGTCGAAAAGCAGGTCCAAGTTCTGCGGCGTACCATATTTAAAACCAAAGGAAATGAGTACCAATGTCATCATATTTTTGCTTTTTTGTATTTTATAGAGAGATGTTACAAACTGTCTCAATTGATGAGGTGAAAAAGAAGATGTATCAATGATTCTATCAGCATTTTCCCTCAGAACAGAGAGTCTTTTCTTTTCTATCAAGATGGCCCTTTCAACATTTCCTCCGAGGGGATGGGGTCTGCGGGTCTCTTTATATCTTCTCAGGAGTACATCATTTTCTGCTTCGAGGAAGAAAATTTCTATCTGGTATTTTTCTTTAAGGTTTTTCAGAACATTGCTTATTTCTGATAAAAACCCTTTTTCTCGAATATCAATACTGATTCCTATCTTTTTAATATCTCTGTTTTGCGAGATAATAGAAAGGAGGGAGTCAATAAGTGCGATAGGAAGGTTGTCCACGCAAAAAAAACCAGAATCTTCCAGAGCCCTCAAAGCAACAGTCTTGCCTGAGCCTGAGATCCCTGAAACAATGACTACTGTGGGTAGTCTATGATACTGAGAGGTAGCTACACTTCTCTTTTTGGGAGGGACCAGTAAGGCATGAGGATGTTTTTCTCTTATTTCACTCATACCTTTCGGGAGCAAGTCGCAACGACACGTTTCATGCCTCTCTGTTGTTTATACCATCGGTTCGATTAAGCCGAAGTTGCCGTCATTCCTTCTATATATGACATTTATGTTTCCACTGCTGTCATTGGTAAAAACAAAGAAGTTTTTGTCAAGGAGTTCCATCTGCATGGCAGCCTCATCCGGGCTCATGGGCTTCAGTTCAAACTTTTTATTTTTAATGATCCTGCCTGTTTCTTCTGCGGCTGTAGACCACAGCTGTGTGTCACCTGCTTTTCCTTCACCCTTTCTATGGGAGACAAGTTTCTCTTTGTATTTTTTTACCTGTCTCTCAAGTTTTTCTACCACCTCATCGATTGAAGAGTATATCTCACCAGTAATTCCTTCTGCTTGTATGAGGACACCATTAACCTTGAGCAGAACCTCTACCTTGTGTCTATACTTTTCTACACTGAGCGTTACAATAGCCTCAGATATGTTTGATAGATAACGGTTGAATTTCTTTATCTTCTCTTCAGCGTATTTTTTCAGAGCGGGTGTGACTTCAAGATGTCTTCCTGTCACGATGATATTCATGACTCCTCCTTTCCAATTTAGCTAATCTTTTTCCGCTGAGCCTGTGATGGAATTCCGAGTTCTTCTCTATATTTTGCTACAGTCCTTCTGGCAACCATGACGCCTCTGTTTTTTAATATCCCTACTATGCGCTGGTCACTCAAAGGCTTACTGGTATCTTCTTCCAACACAATCTTCTTTATCGTATTCTTTACAGATGTAGATGAAACGCCTCCTGTGTCGCCATGGAGGGCATTGCTAAAGAAGAACCTGAAACTGAAAGTACCATGAGGGCATGACAGATATTTGTTTGATGTGACCCTGCTGATGGTGCTTTCATGCAAGTTTAGTACAGAAGCTACATCTTTAAGGATTAAAGGTTTAATGTATTCTATGCCCATATCAAAAAACTCCCTTTGGAAATCCAGGATACTTTCCGTTACTCTATATATTGTCCTGTTTCTTTGATCCAGGCTTTTCAGGAGTCCGACTGCAGAACGGAGTTTTTCTATTAAAAATTGTCTCGTCTCTTTCGGGAAGGCATCTTTCTGACGGATAAGTTTTCTGTAAAAACTGCTGATCCTTAACCTCGGTATCCCCTCATCATTTAAAACAATTTGATATCCATCAGGACCCTTTGTCACATATACATCAGGGGCAATATAGTTTGTGCTGGAACTGGTAAAATTTCTCCCTGGCTTGGGTTCAAGCCCCTCGATAATTTTTACAGCAACCATGATGTCCTCGAAAGGGAGGTTGTACTGCTGTGCAATTCGCTTGTATTTTTTCTTTTCGAGTTCTTCCATATTGTTGATAATTATCTTTTCTGCAAGAGTTCCCTCGAGGTTCAGGGCACCAAGCTGTATAAGCAAGCACTCTTTGATGTTTCTTGCACCGACTCCTGAGGGGTCAAAACTCTGTACCAAAGCGAGTGCCTTCTCTGCTGTTGTCATATCAATCTTTGATTCTTGCACAATCTCTTCGAGAGATACTCTCAGATATCCGTTTTCATCCAAATTACCTATAATAGTTTCTCCGACTCTTCTTATGTCTTCAGAATCATTCGAGAGTCTCAACTGCCATAAGAGATGGTCGTAGAGATCTGGCTCCTTGGTAAAGAGCTGATCATATGGTAGAGGAGTTACGGTGCCGGGGTTAAAATAACCAAGGTCTCTTCCATCGCTCCCCCTCTCCTCAAAGTATTCGTCTACCTGAAAACTCATCAACTTTTCGAGAGATGCTTCTGTGTCTTCTGGTGTATCTTCATGTTCTATAGATTCTCTCTCCTCATGAGTCATCTCCTCTATATTGAGTTCTTCGACAGATTCCTCTAGGAAGGGGTTCTCTACAAGTTCCAGACTGAGTGCCTGAGAGAGCTCGAGTTGGGGCATTTGCAACAGTTTCATTGCCAGCTGCAGCTGAGGTGTGAGAATTAGTCTCTGCGATAATCTCAGTTCAAGCCTATGTTCAAGGGCCATTACAGTACAAACTCCTCTCCGAGGAAGACATCCTTGACCCTCGGATCTGCTACGATTTTATCTGGTACGCCTTCTTCGAGTATTTCACCATTGCTAATAATATATGCCCTGTCTGTTATAGAAAGAGTATCTCTTACATTATGGTCTGTTATCAAAATTCCGAGACCTCTACTTTTAAGATAAATAAGCATCTTTTTGAGTTCTATGATCGTGATAGGGTCTATGCCAGTGAAAGGTTCGTCAAAGAGGATGAATAATGGCTTTATTGCAATGGCTCTTGCTATTTCGGCTTTTCGTCTCTCACCTCCAGAAAGTCTGTAACCATCTCTTTTCGAGAATTCTATAAGATTAAACTCCTTGAGAATGCGTTCTACCTCTAACTCAATCTCTTCCCTGCTGAGCCCTTTTATCTCAAGTACTGCTCTGAGATTATCTTCAACAGAAAGTTTCCTGAAAATAGATGGTTCTTGAGGCAGGTAACTTATACCCAGCCTTGCCCTTTTGTACATCGGAAACCCAGTTATATCTTTTCCGTCAAGGAAGATTTTTCCACTGTCTGGTCTTATAAAACCTACCGTTATGTAAAAGGTAGTTGTCTTACCTGCACCATTAGGACCGAGAAGCCCTACGATCTCACCTGTGGAAAGATAAATGTTAAGATCCTTGACGACATGCCTTCTGCCATACGTCTTTGAAAGTCCCTTCGCCTCTAATATATGCATTTATTGTTCTTTCTTTTTTTTCAGAAAGACCTTGCTGTCTTCAACAAGGTACCGGTCCTCTTTTAAAAGATATGTTATCTTTGTCCCTATAACTACATTTTCAGCATCTGTAGCACGCGGTTCACCTGTGAAGATGACCTTATCTCCATCGGCATAATAGTAAGCTTTCTCTGACGTAACAACTCTTGTCCCTTTGCTTGTAGCTTTGATAAATTTAACTCCTCCCTCTGCCTCGATCTCTGTTATATCTCCAGTATCCGGGTCATAGGTAACGAGCATTCTGTTTGCATAAAGTGTTTGATCCGTTGTCCTTGCAACAACAGAGCGTTCAAACAGAGCAGTATGGGCATTGTTATCAGCTGTTAGCATATCAGATGTTATGATCAGTGGATCTTTTGTCCGCTGGGCTTTTTCTTCAGAAAAGACAGTTGCTGGGAGGAAAAAAAGGATTAAAAGACTACTTATAAAAAGTTGCTTTGACATCCTTCCACACCTTCACCTTTTGCTTGGAATCTAACGTCATGCCTTTACCCTCAACAGTGAATTTTTTGCTTTTGCCTTCAACCTTTATCTTTTCATTGGTCTTAACATCACCGGAAGAGGATTCGTAATCAATCGAGGAGGTTATTATCCTATAATCTTTTGTTTCAGCCATTATATCACTGTCTATGATGAAGTTCCGTGTTGAAAGGTTATATATTCCTTTATCAGCAGAAAGTGTCATGCCATTTTTCTGGACAACAACGTTAATATTACTCAATTCAGCCATGTTCTCATCGCCTGTGAAATTTGCTTTCCGAGCAGTGAGCGTCCATAAAGTGTTACCGTTGTCCCCATGGAGGATCTTGAGGCCTTCGATAAAAGAATTACTTTTACTAATCTTTACGGCTTCAATGCTTTGTCTTTCATTCCTGAGCATAATGAAAAGTGTAGAGGCGAAGAAGAGACAAAGACCAATCAAAAGAAACCTTTTCATAAGAAATTTTATCATATATAAAGGGTTGTGTAAAGCAAATGCAACCCTGATAACATTTAAAGTGTAGGCTTAAACGGTCAATTTCAGTCATTTCAGTATGCTCACCGACCTGGTGAATTTTCAGATTTCTGTCAGCATCCAGGCTCTCCGGGATGGCCACAGCATTTTTGTAAGTTCATGATTTTGGAAGCAGTATTTCGAATAAAAAGGCGAATCTTTCTTCCAAGGGGCATGGGTACCTTAATATTCTCCAGAACTGCTTTCATACTTGGACGACCTTTATTGTGCATCCTAATTCCTCCTTAGTGAGTGAGGTCATTGTATAGGGTTAAGATTATACATGTTTGTCTGAAAGATGAAATAGTATTAAAATGGTTTCAGCGCTTATGGATGGTATATAATAACAACGGAAATGACAAGATTTTACATCTTTGCCCTGATAGCTCTCATATTGGTACTGGGTTTTCTAAGTTACGAGATATTAAAGCCCTTTCTATCTCCCATTGCATGGGCAATCGTTCTTTCTACAGTCTTCTACCCTCTCTATATCTTTACTATTCGGTATATAAAATGGAAGACCATAGCATCCCTTGTTACTCTTTTGGTCATCCTGCTTATGATTCTTGGTCCCTTTTCGTATCTGTCATATTTACTTATTAAAGAACTGAAGTCATTAGCAGAATACCTGCAAACCGATAGTCTTCAATCGCTGCAAAACCTTCTTCAACATCCAACCATCAATGCTATACTCGAAAAGGTATTATCTTTATTGAATATTACCGAAGAAGAACTCAATAAAGCTATTTCTGAAAACATATCGCGACTGGGAAAAGAATTGATTAGTAGAATTACGGGCGGCATGGCTAACATAGTAACGATATCATTAAACTTTATTTTTATGGTCTTTTCGATCTTTTTCTTTCTCAGAGACGGCCCAGAATTCTTGAAGAGGGTGCGTAATTATATGCCCTTTTCAGAAGAACAGAAAGACAGACTGGTGAAACTCGTAAGGGATATTGTTGTGTCAACGATTTATGGCGGCATTGCTGTATCGATTGTCCAGGGTACCATAGCCGGGGTTGCCTTTTTCATCCTCGGGATCTCGACACCCGTTGTCTGGGGTTTGGCCACTTCTATTGCATCCTTTGTCCCCCTTCTCGGCGCAGCCGCAGTATGGGTGCCTATTACCGTATATTTTTTCATAGAGGGTGCGGTTCTGAAAGGAATAGCCCTTGCAATTATCGGAATATTTGGGATAAGCTTGATAGATAATATTTTAAAGCCCATCATCATTGGTGGCAGAACAAAGATGCCCATTCTTGTTATCTTCTTCAGTATCCTTGGAGGAATAAAATTATTTGGATTGATAGGGCTTATCATGGGACCACTGGTATTAGCACTATTTGTATCACTGATCGAAATATTCAGAAGTGTAGAAGGAGGACAAAATGCTTAGCAGGTCAGAACTAAAAGGGATAGCATCCATGGAAAAAAAGGATGGCTATTTTGTTAGTCTCTATCTGAATGTTGACCCCATGTTCAATAAAAAAGGCGATTACATGGTGCATCTTAAAAACATGTTGAAAACTGCTGTTGAGTCTTTGGATAAGAATGTATATAAAAGGGTAAAGGATGACTTGGGGAAGATCGATAAGTATGTCCTTACTAACAAAAGACTGTTTAAGAAAGGACTTGCCCTCCTCAGCTCCTCGACAAATTCGTTCTGGAAGGAATACCATCTGGGTATCCCTGTAAAGAACGAATTGATCGTTGATAAGTCTCCTTATACAAAACCTCTTATGGATATTCTTGATAACTATCAGAGGTATGCTGTTTTACTCATTGATAAAGAATCCGCAAGGATCTTTGTAATTCACCTCCGTGAGATTGTAGAGTACGGAGAGGTACACACCCCTGACATTCCCGGAAAACATAAAAAAGGTGGATGGTTTGCCCTGTCGCAAAACCACTATGAAAGGCATATCGATTATCATGTCGGCATGCACCTGAAAGAGGTGATAGAAAAGCTGGATTCTTTCATGAGCGGGGAATATATTGGGAGGCTGATATTAGGTGGATCTGATGAGGCTGTTTCTATGGTCAAAGGTATGCTGCACAAGACAATTCTTGATAAAGCTATAGGAACGGTGAAGATAGAGATGTTTGCAAAAAGTCCTGAGGTTCTGTCCAAAGTAGAACCCATTGTTTTTGAATATGAGAAAAATAAAGAGAAGGAAACCGTAGCAAAACTGATCACAGGAGCCATGAAAAATAAGGATGCTGTCCTTGGATTAGAAGATGTTCTCAATGCCTTACAACAACAGAGAGTGCTAAAATTAATTTTTATGAAGGATATTAAGACATCTGGATACTCCTGCAAATCATGCGGTTTTTTGACTATCCAAAAAGTTAACCCCTGTCCATACTGTAAAGGTGAGATGGAGATGGTTGACTATATCGTTGATCTCGCGGGTGAAAAGGCAATAGGGCAGGGTGCTATCGTGGAGGTTCTTACAGACGATAAGAAGTTGAAGGAAGCCGGAGGTGTTGGGGCTTTCTTAAGATTCTAATTTGTAAGCATCGTCTGATCGCAGGAAATAAACGGTCAGCTGCATCCAATAGTTATGGGTTATTTTTTCCCCAAAGGAACTAATTTAGGATTTATCTTGGTTCTATCATCATTATAGAATCCAAGGATCTCGTCTTCCATTTTTAAACCTCTTTTATTCTTTGAGCCATCAACAAGCACGAAGATATTTGCCATCTTGCTATTTTATTTGCAAGCAACAAGCTCAATTATCGTAAAGCTTGTCCGTTGCCCCTAAAAATATCCGCATATAACCAGTTTGCTGTCAACATGGTGAAAGGCTCAATCCATTTTCTCTATCAACAAGCAAAAAGTGAGTTGAAATTTCTAACTCTTTTTAACGCCACAAAATACTAAATAAATTGGCGGTGCCACAATGAGATCGGCGCTCCTGATAATCAGGATTAAATTGTTCGTTACGAACGTGTCCTGACGCCCCGGGACGAAATCTCAACCCGATACTTGGACCCGTGGTCACCGCCAGCTAAAAATATAAAACATTCGGTGACCTAATTCAATGTTTTCTTATCAGCAAGGCAACTGAACAACAAGCAGCTGAACATATCAAACTGATACTATCATATTCCTGAATGACCGATAAAATATGGTGGTTGTTGTCCCTATGTTTGTTTGTTTGTCCCTATGTTGGTTCAAGAATTAAGTATGGTGTCCCCATAACAGACCTCTCATGTCGATATCTACGGTATTATATTATGAAATATGAATATCCTTTCGATATTATACAAAATGAGCTTCTGTTGCCTACTAACTGGTGCGAGATTGTTTTGCTTCATAGTAATGAAGAGCATGTACTTATAAGAAGGTAAATGAAACATGGCTACTAAATATCTATAACGTCAATAAATTCTCCGAACTTCTTGGAGATGCATATCAAATGAAATTCGAGTTGACATTTTGAGAGATGGTATGGTAAAAATTAAGTGTTTTTTAGGGGGAATCATGATACAAGCGAAAAGTAATTTTAAGCCTCCTAACTCAGAACAAAATATATTGGCCCGAAATTTGCTGTCACTCACTCACTTTTAACCCCTTATAAGAACTTAGCAATTAAATTAATAAATAGAGGCATTTTCTGTTCATTCAGGGAACGCCTTTTTTATTTAACCATCGGAAACGAAATAAATAGGGTGATGAGAATACAAAGGCTGTTCAATAACTGGAAGGGATTTTGATGTCATTGCGAGGAGCGATAGTAACGAAGCAATCTAAAAATCAAGTAAAAACAAAGGGATTGCTTCGCTACGCTCGCAATGACAGTTGTGGAAACTTTCGTCTTGTTGGTTAAACCTTGTAGGATAAGTACTTACGAAAAAATCATTTGAAATCTTACAAAAATATCGGACAAAAACTGACACCCTTTATCATTAAATTAAATAAGCTTAAATTACTAATAAGGTCATAAGTATGAAGACATTGATTGTAAAATCCCTCCTATCCTCCCTTTACCAAAGGGAGGGAATGTACCCCTCTTTGGCAAAGAGGGGCGTGGGGAGATTTTTTAATAATGATGCCTTACTTATGCACTCATTAGTAATAGTCTTCCTTTGCAGTTCAGCTCAATGTTGGGATGACATTACCTGAAAGGGATTGCAAGTTTTTGAACAGCCTACATATAACAAAAGGAGGTTACTATGATTTGGACGATTTTTGTGATACTCGTGATACTCTGGCTACTGGGTTTGATCAGCGGCTATACGATTAATGGATTCATTCATGTTTTGCTTGTCATCGCAATCGTCGTGGTGCTGATCAGAATCATTCGGGGACGTAAACCGTTTTAACTGTCGGGATCAAAGAAGGCGAACCAGCCACGAAGGGGGTGAGAATAGAAAAAGATTTTTTCTGGTTATGGCGAGGTTGTGAAAACAAAAAAATTCATACCTGAGCCAAAACCTGAGCCGAAGGTTGTAGAGAAGGTAATTCTCCTTGAGGACGTACATTTCGATCTCGATAAGTCCACCCTTACAAAAGAAGCGCAGACGATACTGAAAAGGAATATCCAGGTTCTGAAAGAAAACCCTAACGTTAGAATCCGTATTCAAGGGCATACCTCTGCTATCGCCACAGAGGAATACAATCAAAAGTTAAGCGAAAGAAGATCACATTCTGTCGAGGAATTCCTCATTAAAGAAGGGGGCATTGCACCAGACAGGCTTACCGAAATCGGATATGGTGAGACAAGACTGGAGAAACCTGAACCGAACCCTGAGATCAAGGAATCAGAGGCAGCAAAGACTAACAGGAGAGTGTCCGCCATCACTTTTGCAGAGCATTCGGTTCATCTGACGAATGCCTATTTTATCCCCGACGACCAGATACTAGATGCCTTCACTGATGCTGCCAGGCGCGGTGTTGACGTAAAGATTATTCTTCCCGCAACCAGCGATTCTTCGCTGGCCTTATATGCAATGCGGTATAATTATTCCGAGCTTTTGAAATCGGGGGTGAAGTTATTCGAACGCCGTAACGCCCTGCTGCATGCGAAAACTGCAGTCATTGATGGCGTCTGGTCGACGGTCGGCTCTACCAACATGGACTTCTGGAGCTTTTTAAGCGATGATGAGGTGAACGCGGTTATCCTGAGTCACGAGTTTGCCGGCGAAATGGAGAAGATGTTTGCCAGGGATATCGCGGAGTCCGACCAGATTCAATGGGAAGAGTGGAAAAAAAGACCCTTGTTCCAAAGGATTAGGGAGTGCTTTGCGCACTTATTTTCCCATTGGCTCTAAGACATCGCCGAAGATCGGTTTATTACAGTAAAAGTAAATCATGTGAATCAGACGCATAAGATCAGAAACCTTCCGAAATTCTTCCTGTTCATGGTCGCAGCTGCGATTCTTTTTTCTTCCGGTTCCGCTTCAGCTGTCGAAAAGCCTCGGCAGGGCGAAGACATCCTGCTCGACACCTATCACCGGAACATGGCCAAATTGGAGACAAACAGCTTCGGCCTTCCTCTCTTTCTGGAGTCTTTTGAGCGAGACGAGAGAGTGCATGTGGATGTCTACGGGATCTTCGATTATCCCTTCAGCAGCGTTGTCAACGTGCTCAAGGTTCCGGCAAACTGGTGCGATATCGTATCCCTCAATCCTAATGTCAAGGCGTGCACCTACAGGGAACTGCCGGGCGCCTGGCTGCTGACCTTTTACATCGGCCGCAAAGTCTATCAACCTCCGGAAGACACGCGTCAAGTCATTTACCATTATCGGAACGTTGATCAGCAGCATGGGTATCTGGATATCATTCTCAGTGCCGATGCAGGCCCTTTCGGCACGAAGGACCACAGGATGAGGTTCGAGGCCCTGCCCCTTGATGGGGGAAGGACTTTTGTCCACGTCAGTTATGCATACAGCGACAGTGTTGCACTTCGCCTCGCGGAAAAGGTCTATTTTGCGACGCTCGGTCGGAGCAAGGTAGGGTTCACGGTGACCGGAACAGACAGAAACGGCAAACCCGTCTATATCGGCGGGCCTCGCGGCGCTATCGAGCGCAGCGCAGTCAGGTACTATTTCGCGATCCAGTCCTTCATAAATACGTTGCGCTATCCAGAAAAAAGTCGTTTCAGCATGAGAATCAGCGAGTGGTACGATTTTACGACCCGCTACAGGAAGCAGCTCTTCGATCTGGACAAAAAGGACTACCTCACATTCAAGACAAAGGAGCATATGAACCAGGTGATACTTCAGCGGTCGATCGGGACGGGTCTTCAGTAAGTGTCTGGACACTCCAACACTCCAACCCTATGGCGCTGCACTCAAAGAAGGCACAGTGAGGCAAATCCGGAACGAGCAACAAAAACAAAGCCCATCACAAGAAGAGAATTATTTTGGAGGTTGCTGCACAGAGCCGTTATAAAAGACCTCGCATTTGCCGCCTTGGACAAAGCGTTTCGCCTTCCTGTAAAGATTGAAGATTGGGCCGGCAAGGGACTCGACCACGCTCACCGCGCCGACCTGGGGACTGCCGAAGGAACCGCTAATGCCTTGTTTGAATTTTGCGCATCCCTTGTCATCGAGAAGCGCCACTATTACATTATCATATCGTTCGCTGACAAGATCGAGCTTTCCTTTAAGGGCAACCCGATTATGGTGCGTCGCAAGGGCGCAATCCGTAGCGTCCGCCACACCGGCCTTGATCTTCCAGTGGGAGATGAACTGTGTGATGGCGCCCCGCCCTCCCCGGGTCTGGTTGTAAACGTCCCCATAACGATACCCCTTGATCGCAACGGTACTGAGAGGGCCGGCGATGAAGAAAGCGCCGAGGTCGACGAGGTTGAACTTCTGGCTTGTTTCAAAAGATGAGAGGACCTTGTCGAGGTCCATAGTATAAATGACGAGATTATCACCTCGTAGAGAAAAAGTACCATCCATGCTGCTCATCAGATTGCGGCTTCCTTTTTCTTTCATCGTCAGGGAAGCATAAAGATCACCCTTCCCGCCGATAACCTTTTTTGTGCCGAAGGACTCCTGAAGTTTTTCGAAGTCCAGCTTCGGCACCTTCAAATTGATTTTATACACAGCGTCGACTTCCGACTTGTCTGCCGTGGCATCTCCCTCAGCCTTCGCGCCGAAGATATCCATGGTAAGGGACATGAGATAGATTACTCCCTTTTCCGCTTTTATAGGACTCTTGACGTTGTCGATTTTGAGGTCCTTTCTCCGCACCTCCTTGCAGTCCAGGTTCCCCGTGAATGCGATGTTCTTTATGATAACCCATGAGGTATCTACTACCAAACGGTTCTTGATAGCCAGATTGATTTCTTTCAACTCGGTCTTTTCACCCGCCTTCTTGTCAAAGTAGACGAGGGTCCCGATGGTGAGAGGTTCGAAATTGTATGTCCCCCTGACTGCCTTCACAGCGGCCTTGAGATTTTCTATTCTGAAGTCCTTTTGCAGCACCTCCTTGCAGTCGAAGCTTCCTGTGAACGAGGCGTTCTTTATGACGTTCTCTGCTATCGAGAGGTCCTTGATAGCCAGATTGAAATCTTTAAACTCCGTCTTTTCCCCCGTCTTCTTGTCTATATAGACAAGTACCCCTTTGGACAGCTTGAACTCATTCAAACTGAAGGCTGCTCCGGGCCCCCCTTCAGTGGATTTCTTTTCAGTCCCTTCAAAATTATATTTCCCATCGGCGTCCTTCACGATAGTGACGGCAGGTTTGACAAGCTCGCAACTGGTAACTTTGAGTTGCTTCTTCAGCAGGGGCATCAACTCAGCCCCCAGCTTGAGGTTTTCAATGGAAAGGATTTCGCCTCCCTTGTTGGCGACGTGGATATCCTTAGCCGATACGCCAAAGGGAAAGAAAGAGAGCCCCATCTTCCCATTGATCCTGACCTCCAGGCCGATCGCCCCGGAGGCGACGGCCTCGATGCGGGGCCTGTAGGAATTTATGTTGAAGGTGAGGGCGAAAATGACTACTACCAGAACAAGGGCTACGGCACCGCCGCCAAGGATAAAAAGGACTTTTTTCTTCTTCGCCTTCATTCCTGCAGATCACCCAAGGTACAGAGAACCGCGACTACCAGAAGCGACATCCTATCCCCTGCTATCTGTTTTGCCTGTTCTTGGATGCACAAATTTCTCATTCTTTTCCTTGATTATACAAAAAATCTTGATTTCAAGGTATCACACAATGGTGTACACATCAAGCGACTGTCAAGCCATTAGAAGATTACACTTGAAGTGTAATCTTCTGCGGTTCATGGTTTGGGTCAATTCCATCAAGTTTCTTTGAAAATTGTCAGGTAAGAAAGTCCTTATAAAATTGACAAAATCGTATTGACAAACAATCAATATTTTGATAAAAAAATATGAAATATAAAGACAAAACAAAAGAGCAACTTATAAATGAATTAGCAGAACTGCATCAGCGTATTGAGGATTTGGAAGCAGAAGCAATCATACGCAAGAAGGCAGAGGAGGCGCTGAAGGTATCAGAAACCCGTTATCGGAGGCTCTTTGAAGCTGCTCAAGACGGGATAGTTCTTCTCGATGCAGACACGGGACAGATGCTCGACGTTAACCCATTCTTGTTAAAGATACTGGGATACTCGCATAAGGATTTTCTGGGAAAGAAACTCTGGGAAATCGGTCCTTTCAGCGACATTGCAGCATCCAAGCTCCGATTTTCAGAATTGCAGACGAAAGGGTATGTACGGTACAAACATTTGCCGCTTGAAAGAAAAGATGGTCGTCTCATCGATGTCGAATTTGTCAGTAATGTCTACCTTGTTGATCAGGAGAAAATTATCCAGTGCAACATCCGCTGATGAACAAACAGCAAAATGTAAATAAGATAGGTCGACTATTTAGCTTCCTGCTGAGGGTATTGCGAGGTTTCAAACGCAATCAGGGTCTGCTGTTATCCGGAGCTGTTGCCTATTATACGCTGTTGTCAATTGTGCCCATGTCAATTCTCGCCCTAATTGTGCTGTCGCATTTTATAGAAGGGGAACAGTTGATTCACACTTTATCAACATATCTGGAAATGGTGATACCTGGCTATGCAGCAACTTTGACCGAACAGGTGCGGGTATTTCTTGAGCACCGTAAGGTGATCGGTATTATTGGATTCCTGGTAATGTTGTTTTTCAGTTCCATAGCCTTTAAAGTGCTTGAAAACGCAATGTCGGTGATCTTCTTTCACCGTGTCAGAATTCAACGCCGTCACTTTTTAATTTCCGTTATTATCCCTTATGGGTATATCTTTTTAATGGGTTTGGGTATATTGCTGGTGTCGTTTATTGCGGGAGCAATAGAGACACTTGAAAACAGACAATTGATCATTTTCGGATGGAGTTTGAGACTTGAAGGCACTTCTGGAGTTGCGCTGTATATAATGGGTATTATTGGTGAGGTGCTTATGCTCACTTCCTTATATCTGGTTATGCCTGTGTTGCGTATCACGCTTCGTCATGCACTGATCGGGGGGATAACCGCAACGATTTTATGGGAGATAACGCGCCGTGTGCTGGTCTGGTACTACGCGGTCATATCCATGGTAAATTTAATTTACGGTTCCTTCGCTACGGTAGTGGTGGCTCTTCTCAGTATAGAGGCTGTAGCATTAATCCTTTTGTTAGGTGCTCAGGTTATCGCAGAACTCGAGCGCAAGACCGACGAATTGACCGAGGAGAAACTATCAGGTTTTGAGACATGATGCTGATTGGGAATTTCTATTAGACCCACTCTCCGTCTTTCCATTTCTTCTTGTGGTTTTCAAGCATAATAAAAGCAAGCCATAGTTTTTCCATACTATCAAAGTTTTCGAAGTATGATGCATTTTCACCCATTAAAACATTACTGAATGCTATGGCTAAATCCCAGAACGTTGCATAATTTTCAATTACCATCTCTTGTAGTTGGTCTTGTCTTGGAAGCCAAACAGCCTTTATTGTCTTTAAATAAGATATCTTTTTCTCAAGATCACTCATAATTGGTTGACATGGTGAAGTCAAGCCTAATGACATCGAGACATAAAAGTCTCCAAACTCAGGTTGCCACTGCTCTTGTATCTCTTCTATACTCTCACACATCCTGATATAGTTAGACGATTTATCCATAAAACCTCCGAATTGTCAAAACATAAGGGCTATCTGACAAATTTTTCTATACTCTCAACTCTTCGCATAATTCAAGAAATTCTTCTTTTACTTTCGTCAAAGACGGCAATTTGAGTTCATCTAATTCGTGATCTATCTTTTTAGCTGTTCTAAAGTCCAGGTCGGCAAGATAATTTTTTTTAACCTCTTCTGCGGTTTGAAACTCATGAAATAGGTGTTTCTCGCTTTCGGTATGCCTTTTCACATTACTAAGCTTTTTTTTGAGATCTTCACTTTTATAATCTTCAGGTAAGGCCTGCAGGATGGGGTCAAATACTTTTTGATTAAGGAATTTTAGCAATTCTTTTCTTTTTCCTTCATCTGTTCCTATCATTTGATTTAATCTCCTTGTTTAAAAATTATTTTGAAATAGTGATATATAATTATATAGCTCTTTGGAGGAAATAATATGACAAAAAAGAAACAAGAGACCGTCCTCTGTCAAATTTGTAAAGAGCAAAAGAAAATAAGCGAGGTACTGTCAGCAGAAATAATCCGAGAACCTATCGTCGACAGAACCAATTCTGTCTTTTACATACTCTTTCTTGTATCTGCAAAACGAACCGGCTATTTATTTACCGCGGCCTCTTTCATCAACTCCTTCATCTCTCGAATAGCCCTTTCTATACCTACAAGCACTGCCCGTGAGATGATACTGTGTCCTATGTAAAGTCCCCTGATTCCCTGTAGAGAGGCTATTTTCTGAACATTAAAATAATTAAGACCATGCCCTGCGTTGACGGTAAGACCAATATCGAGGGTATATCTGACAGCATTCATGATTCGTATCAATTCTTCATGTTGTCTTTTACCTTTTGTATTCGCATACATTCCGGTATGTATTTCTACCATATCTGCTTTTATCTGCTTTGACACGGTGATATCTTCAAAATCAGGATTTATAAATAAACTTACCGGAATACCTTTATCCTGGATTTTTTTAATTGCCTCACCGATGCCTTTTTTCTGTGATTTTACATCCAGTCCACCTTCAGTTGTAAGTTCCTGTCTTTTTTCAGGAACAAATGTAACCAAATCAGGCTTTAACTGAGATGCAATACCTATCATTTCCTTTGTTGCTGCCATTTCAAGGTTTAATTCAACAGCTACAAGCTCCTTCAACACCTTCACATCCCTGTCCTGAATATGACGCCTGTCTTCCCTCAGATGAACCGTGATTCCATCAGCACCACCGAGTATAGCCAATGTTGCAGCCATAACAGGGTCAGGGTCGATACCTTTTCTTGCTTGCCTTATTGTGGCGACATGGTCAACATTTACGCCGAGTAACATTTAAATCTCCAAATAAATGGTATGTGCAGCAAAAGCAATATGATAGATAGGAAAGGCTGGAGAAGAATTTTTATACGACACCTTAAAGTAAAACCTTTTGAAGAGTAAACGAATAAACCTTTAATTTGTAAAGCACTTACGATTGCCATATAAATAATCTGTCGATTATAAAAATTCTGAGACGGCCTTTCATGTCTCATGATTTGGAACTATCTTAGCATATTCTCGGCAGCTGGTCTCCTGAGAGCATTTCAACGATTCTGGTTCCGCCTATGGCTGTCTTCAGGAGAACCATTCCGGCAGGTGCCTCTTGCACGTCACCGATTAATCGAGTCTCTTTACCCAGGGGATGCTTTCTCATGATACTTATGAGCGAATCTGCTACATCAGGGCTTGCTATTGCAACAAGTATCCCTTCATTGGCTACATACAGTGGGTCAAGGCCGAGGAGTTCACACGCACCTCTTACCCCTGGAGGCACAGGTATTAACTCTTCTTCAATGACGATACAGGCTCCCGAATCCATTGCAAACTCTTTAAGTGTCGTTGCAAGACCCCCTCTGGTCGGGTCTCTCATTGCATGTATCTCTTTCGTTGCATTCAACATATCCCTAACGAGACTGTTCAAGGGTGCTGTATCACTCAATACAGGCGGCTCAAAAGTCAGACCATTTCTCTCGCCCATAATTGAGATCCCATGATTCCCAATAGGGCCACTGATAATAACCTTATCTCTAGGCTTTACCCTTAAAGGAGATATATCAAGCCCTTCTTCGATTACCCCAATCCCGGATGTGTTGATGAATATACCATCCCCTTTTCCCTTGTTGACCACCTTTGTATCTCCGGCAACGATTTTTACCCCTGCCTTTACGGCAGCTTCTGACATAGAAGAGAGAATCTTTTTTAAATCGTCAAGGGGAAAGCCTTCCTCAATAATAAGACCCACCGTAATATAAAGTGGTCTGGCACCCACCATCGAAAGGTCATTCACGGTGCCATAAACAGCAAGCTCTCCTATATTCCCTCCAGGGAAGAATATGGGAGAGACAACATAAGAGTCTGTTGTCAAGGCGATCTTTCCCTGGTTTATCCCTTCCAGCACAGCAGAATCATTCAGAGATTTAAGCTCGAATTCAGGAACAAAGTGCTCTCTGATTAATCGATGCATCATGGTTCCACCGCTGCCATGGCCAAGGAGAATCCTATCCATTTTTACCTATCCTCTCTACATCATTCATTTACTTCCCCCTTTGAAAAAGGTCGGTACGACTCGCAACCGAGGGGAGGAAGGTGGATTTTAAGAACCCCGAAAGCTTTCGGGGCTACCATTTATAACTTAATGAAATCTCCCCTAACCCCTGGTTTATTTTTGCCAAAGAGGGGTTTTTTCGGGAGAATGACAAGAAAACATTTAACCTTCCTACTATTCAGTCGTAACATCATTCATTACTTTTGGTTATTTCGGCATTCTTGAAACCGGTTTTCCGTATTTATAATATGCAGCGCAGCTTCCTTCAGAACTAACCATACAGGCACCTACAGGCCTCTCAGGAGTGCAGGTCCTTCCAAAGAGGGGGCAATCTGTTGGTATCTTTATCCCTCTAAGGACTAATCCACACTGGCAGGCTTTCGGCTCCTGGGCCTCGGGAACATTAATATCGAATTGTTTAGTGGCATCCCAACGGCCATATTTATTTTTCAATTTCAGGCCACTCTGGGGGATCACTCCAATTCCTCTCCAGTTCGCATCGCATGGTTCAAAGTATTCATTGATGAGAGATACAGCCTTCTGATTGCCTTCCATTGTTACTGCACGCTTATATTGAATCTCCACGGCTGGCCGGTTGGATGCAATCTGTTCAAGGAGCATCATGATACCCTGAAGTATGTCCTCTGCATCAAAGCCTGTTATCACTGAAGGTACTCTATAGTCAGATGCTAAAAATTCATAAGGACTGCATCCTGTGATGGTACATACATGCCCAGGTAGTAGAAGGCCATCGATCCTGACTTCGCCGGAATCAAGAAGGGCTTTAAGGGCTGGAGGAACTAACTTGTGGGTAGAGTATATATAAAAATTTTGAGCACCGGCCTTTTCTGCTTCATAGAGGGTTCCGGCAATAGATGGTGAGGTTGTCTCAAAACCTGTTGCAAAAAATATAACCTTCCTGTCTCTATTTTCCAGCGCAAGTTTTAAAGCATCCATCGGGGAATAGACGATTCTTATATTTGCGCCTTCTGCCTGCGCCTGAAAGAAGGATTGTTTACTACCAGGCACCCTCATCATATCACCAAACGTGGAGAGGATGTTCCCGTTCATCTTCGCAATTGCTATGGCGACATCCACGTCCTTAATTGCTGTGACGCACACAGGGCAGCCTGGTCCACTGAGGAGGCTGATTTCCTTCGGGATAACATCCCTGATACCTTGTTTGAATATAGCCACCGTGTGTGTGCCACATACCTCCATAAGCCTAACTGGTCTGCCAATAGAATCCCTTAAGTCTTTTATTCTTGTCAGTATCTTTTTGTCTTTCATGTTGCTTTCTTTATCCTTTCTCTAATTATATACGCCTGACCAAGAGATATGCCAGCATCATTCGTTGGAACTTTCGTATGTATATGTATCTCCATGCCTGCTGATGTGAGGCTGGCCATTACCCTTTCCAGAAGATACATGTTCTGAAATACCCCACCGCATAAAACAACATCCTTTATCGAATGCAATTGAAACAACCTTTTTACTACCCTCATAATGACAGTAACCAAGGTGTTATGGAATTTAGAAGAAATAATACCTTTATCTTCTCCTTTTGCCAAATCTTCTATAATTTTCAGAACAGTCTGGGAAAAATCAATCTCAATAGGGTCTCTTAATTTTATATCAACAGGATAATCATCAACTACACCAGGTCTTGTCAGTGCCTCCAGTGCAATTGCAGCCTCACCCTCAAAGGTGTTTTTATCACAAACCCCCATCAGGGCTGAAACTGCATCAAAGAGCCTTCCTGCACCTGATGAAAGAGGTGAGAATTGCTTATTATCAGTAATCTTCAAGACATCTTGAATCCTCTTTTCACCATATCTATCAATGAAGCCAATAGATCTAAGATAGGGTATCGTTTCATCTCCAGCGATATCTTTGATCAGACTTACTGATATCCTCCATGGTTCCTTTACTGCCACTTCACCGCCTGGAAGTGGAATATATTTAAAATGACCTACTCTTGTAAATTTCTCAACATCAGCAATTAAAAATTCTCCACCCCAGAGACTCCCATCGGTGCCATAACCAGTCCCATCAAAAGAGACACCTATGACTTTTTCTTTCATCCCTTTTTCAGCCATCACAGATGCGACATGAGCATAGTGGTGTTGAATTCCTATCTTTTCAATGCCTTCCTGTCTGAGTGCCCATTGTGTGGATAGGTACATAGGATGAAGGTCATAGGCAAGAGCTACAGGCTTTACGCGGTAAACATCCTTCAGATTTTTGAGACTTTCTTCAAAAAACTGTAATGTCTCATAGTTTTCCATATCGCCTATGTGCTGACTGGGAATTGCAAAACTTCCCTTTGTAAGGGTAAAGATATTTTTGATATCAGCGCCACATCCAAGGACATCCGGTCCATCCTCGTGAAGTGGTATAGGGTCAGGAACATATCCCCTTGAACGGCGCATAAATGATAATAACTCGGAGACTCGGTGCCTCGGGGACTCGGTGATATTACTTTTATCCGTGTCTCCGAATCTCCGTATCTCCGTCTCCTTCTTTTTCATAACTCTTATGACTGTATCGTCAACTCGCATAAAGATATCCCTGTTATGGACAAGAAATGCATCAGCAATACCAGATAACTTGGAGGATGCCTCATCATTATTGATGACGATAGGCTCCTCTGAAATATTACCACTTGTCATGACGAGGGCATCGAAATTAGCATTAATCTTCCCATACCACTCATTTTCAAATCCCACCATCCCCTCTTTACTAAAGGGGGGCGAGGGGGGATTTGAATTCATAGTTGGATCTTCGGTCAAAGGATAATAGAAGAGCAAATAATGTAAAGGAGTATAAGGAAGCATGAAGCCGAGACAGGGGTTATTCGGAGCAACTGCGTCAGGAAGAGGTGCTTCCTTTTTTGTAAGGAGCACAATAGGCCTTCTGTTGGAGATTAAGAGATCTTCCTCCTCTTGAGATACATCACAGAATTTTTTAATCGTCTCGACATCAGGGGCCATCAGGGCAAAGGGTTTATTACTTTTTCTCTTTCTCAGTCTTAACATTTTCACAGCCTCTTCATTTGATGCATCGCATGCCAGGTGAAACCCTCCAAGCCCCTTGATAGCAACAATATATCCATCCTTCAATATCCTTATTGTTGAACCAACCGGATCCTCGTTTTCATACTTTTTTAATTTATCATTTTTAATTTTTAACTCAACATGTGGACCGCACACTGCACATGCATTCGGCTGGGCATGGAATCTCCGGTCTTCTGGATTATGATATTCTCTTTCACAATCAGGGCACATTTGGAATACAGACATTGTGGTATTCGGCCTGTCGTAAGGAACGGATTTTGTTATCGTATATCGAGGTCCGCAGTTTGTACAGTTGGTGAACGGATAGAGGTAACGTCTGTCATTTCTATCAAAGAGTTCTTTAAAACAGTCTTGACATATTGAAACATCTGCTGAAATGAGGGTAAAACTCCCTTCATCCTCGCTTTTGAGTATCTGAAAATCCTGATAACCATAATAGGGCATCGGAATTACCTCAACATCCATGATTTGTGAGAGGGGTGGGGCTTCTCGGGTAAGCCGCTTAACAAAGGTAGAGCTATCGTCACCCTCAATCTCTATCGTAACACCCTTGGAGGAATTCATCACGAAGCCCTTGAGATTCAAAGATCTGGCAAGATTATAAACGAAGGGTCTGAAGCCAACTCCCTGGACAATTCCTCTGACTAATATCTTTACCCTCGAATTCATTGATTACTTTATGAGTGACTGTAACCATTCCACCCATTTATTTATCCCCTCACCCGTCTTGCATGAGACCTCAAATATTTTTAACTTTGGATTCAGGGATAGGGAATTTTTCTTGATTTTTTCTATGCTCGCATTTGTATAAGGAAGAAGGTCAACCTTATTTAAAAGCAGTGCCGACGATTCCTGGAACATTAACGGATATTTCAGAGGCTTATCGTCTCCCTCTGCAATGCTGAGGAGCATAACCTTCATGTCCTCACCAACTCTAAACTCAGCAGGGCAGACGAGATTTCCGACATTCTCTATGATAAGGAGGTCAAGGGTCTTAAGGGGTAAATCAACAAGTACCTCGTTAATCATATTTGCATCAAGGTGGCATGCACCGCCTGTATTTATCTGAACGACTGGGATACCAAGTTTTGCAATCCTTTTGGCATCGTCTGTGCCAGCAATATCACCTTCTATTACGCCTATCTTCAGTTTACTTGAGAGTTCCTTAATCGTCCTTTCTATGCAAGATGTTTTACCTGCTCCAGGGGCACTCATGAGGTTGATAACATAAACGCCAGATTCATGAAACAGTTTTCTATTTTCAGCGGCTATCCTGTCATTTGCCTCCAATATATGTGTTACGACCTTAACTTTCACCCCGTTAGACCTCCTTGAAAACGTTTTTGGGATACACTGTATATATTTTAATATTTTACCTCACTACAGGTCTAAAATACGTCCATTTCATAGATGTGCAGTTCATGACCTGTTTCAACCCGGATTGAAATATCTCCACACTGTGGACAGGATATAACGAATGCCTCCTCTACAGTGAAGCTGTTTTTACAGCCTTCACAGAAACCGCTCACGGGTATTTCGTCAATAGCCAGGGTTGCCTTTTCTGCGATCGTGCCGATCTTCACCGCATCGAAGGCAAATGAAAGGGCGTCGGGCATTATGCCCGACGCCCTTCCGATTTTGACCTTTATTAGTTCTATGCCTTTATAGCCTTCTTTTTTACAGTTGTCCACTGCAATCTTAAGTAAACTTGTAGCAATCGACACCTCATGCATTCGGTTCCTTCGACAACCTCTCTTTCTCTTTCTCGTAAGCCTCCTTGCCTGCCTCAACAGCTTTTGCTATTGTGGATTTTTTCTCTTCATAAAGATCTTTACCCTTATCGATAGTAGAACTAACCTTTCCCTTTACATCTCCGGCATAATCCTTTACCTTATCCTTTACATCATCTGCAAACTCTTTTATCTTAGACCTTGTTTCACGGCCTGACTCTGGGGCTAAAAGCAATGCGACAGCTGCACCCACAATACCTCCAAGAAGGAAAGAAAGAAACATACTACCAGAACTATACCCGCATTCCTCTCTCACTGTTTATCTCCTTTCTTACAGAAACTATTAAATAGATTATGCAATAAAACTCCGAAGGCTGCCTTTACACCGACCTTAAGACCTGAGGCCTTTATGAGGGTAGATGATGCAACATCTTCTATAAGGTGACTCATATGACTTATATCCTGCCCTACATCTTTTACAGCACCTGAGAAAGTCTTCACATCGTCTGTTACTGCTTTTATATTGTCAGATATATATCTAAGGCTCTTGAGTGTCTGCTGTAATTCTTCAAGCGTTGTTTTCGTGGATTCTTCCGTCGTTCTCAAAGAATCCCTCAGAGCTTGAACTGTCTTCCTCAATTCGACGAGTAGCAAAATAAGAAAAAAAGCTGTTGCAGCAACGGCAACTCCTATTAATCCTAACCATATATTATTCATTGATTAATTATATCAAAAAAGGGCGGGTAGTGAGAAGTAAAAAATTGTGTTATCCTATTAACTCTAAAATATAGCTGAAATAGTTGATTACTTTTAAAGGATTCAAGGTTAATGGACCAAAGGAATTACTTGAACCCTGGAATCCTCAAACCCTTGAACCTTTTTTATAGACCCTTTAAGAGCAGAACTTCTTTTATGGATGACAATCTTTATATGAAGCGTGCCCTTAGGCTTGCAGCAAAGGCACACCATATGACGAGCCCTAACCCCATGGTTGGCGCTGTAATGGTTAAAGGAGGCAAGACCATCTCTGAGGATTTCCATCGAAAGCCTGGAACCCCCCATGCTGAAGCCCTTGCAATAGAAAAAGCTGGAAAAAATGCTGAGGGTTCCACGCTTTATATAAATCTTGAACCATGCTGCCATACAGAGAAAAAAACACCTCCCTGCACAAGGGCTATCATCAGCGCTGGTATCAAGGAAGTAGTTATTGCAATGACAGACCCGAATCCATGGGTCTCAGGCAGGGGAATCGCAGAGCTTCAGAAGGCAGGTTTAAAAGTAAGATCGGGTATCCTTGAAAACGAAGCAAAGAGGCTTAATGAAACATACATGAAGTACATAACTACAGGAAAACCTTTTGTCATACTCAAGATTGCCATGACCCTCGATGGAAAAATTGCCACTCCAGAAGGGCAATCTAAATGGATAACATCTGAAAAGACGAGAAAGGTGGTTCATCGTCTCCGAAGCAGTGTTGATGCAGTCATGACAGCCATAGGAACTGTTAAAGCAGATGACCCTGAGCTTACAGCAAGGATAGGAGGAGCCAAGAGTCCACAGAGGATTATCATTGATCCGAACCTTGAAATTCCGCTCCCTTCAAGAGCTCTCCAGGTGCCACCTCAAACAATTATAATAACAAGAAAATCAGTAGCCAATAGTCAACAGTCAGCAGTTGAGGAGAAGAAGAAAATATTATTGGATAAAGGTGTTCAGATAATGGAATATGAGGGAGGAAAAGTTCATCTCCCGTGGCTTATGAAAAAGCTTGGGGAAAAGGAAATCACATCGATCCTGGTAGAAGCAGGCTCTTCAATGAATGCCCATGCTCTCGAAGAAGAAATTGTCGACAAGGTAATGGTCTTCATCGCACCTAAGATCATTGGGGGAAAAGAGTCGTTTCCTGCTGTGGGAGGGAAGTCATTCAGAAAACTTGAAGAGGCATACCGATTGAAGGACATAAAAATGAGACGAATCGGGGAAGATTTCTTGATAGAAGGATATATTGAGAAAAGTAACAAATAACCAAATCAGCTTGTTTATTGGTGGTTGAAATTTGTTTGGAACTTGGTGCTTGGTTATTGATTATTGGAATGTCTAAGGTTATGCCCTTGGTTTTGCGAGTATCTCAAGGACTCTGAGATCAAGGAATCTCTTCGAAACAGCGGACTTCAAAACCATAACGGTATCAGCGCCCTTTGCAGTCCCAGCAATGGCAAGGACTTCCTGCCCCTCTGGAATCAATCCTGCATCAGCAGCCATCATGACAATCTCGCAGCATACTTTTGTACCTTCACCAAACCTCCTCAGGGATTGAGCGATAATTACTGTCGGATAGGTGCCACCAAACTTTGATACCAGGGATGTCTCGATGGAGTGGGTTAACATGGAACCTGTGAATACTTTCGCACCATTTGTCTCTATCTTCCTTCTCATTTCTACCGGCATCTCATGGGTATTCGGTTCTTTAAAGCCTGTTGAATGAGTGACTATAACAAGATTTACATCTGTACCCTTGAATTCCCCAGAGAAGAGTAAACCTGTTTCTCCTGTAGTTGAGGCCACTACGACATGCTTGTACCTGCCTTCACGAAGTGCTTTCTTGACAACCTCAAAACATGCAGGAGTATTTTCACTCCCTGTCTTTTCGAAATAAATTACTTTTTTCTCTATAGGCATGGAATATCCTAACACAACTTAGAGCGATAAGCTAATTAATATAAACGTATTAAAGTGTCATTGCGAGGAAGCTGCCTTTGGGCAGATGACAAAGCAATCTCAAGAAGAATGAGATTGCCACGCCCTCCGGGCTCGCAATGACAATGTAAAAACATTTAGTGCGTTATCTATAGGGAATACATCTTGGGTCAGGAGCATTGAGGTTACCAAATATCAATAGACTGACGGCAGGACATCCGCCATGACAGAGAGAAAACAATTTACAGCTCGTATTGACGCAGGAATTTTTCTCATAGTCCCTGAAAAAATCCAGAATAGGGTTTTTCCATATCCTGTCGAAGTCATCAACTAAGATATTACCAAGCCTGAAATCATCATGCCTGGATAGAAGATAACATGGATAAACGGATCCATTAGGCAGTACCGAGAGTTTTGTCGTTCCAGCAGGACACCTGACATATTGGAGAACTGGATAATGTTCAATGTCAGGAATAAATCCTGAACAGAATACCCCCCCTACATTGTTAAAAACACCTTTAAGGCTCTTTACTCTTTTAAAGTACTCATAAAAGGGTAGGCTGTTCTTTAAGTCATCATGATATAAGGTGTCCATAAATAACAGATAATACTCTATCCCGGATAGTCTCAGATACTGTTGGGCTGTTTCAGGGATTGTCTGTTGTTTTGAACAGATACTTTTTAAGAGCGGTTTGTATTTGATTATGTATTCATGAAGCTCTCTGGTGATTTGGTCAGAATAAATGGAAATCCCTATTTTTATCAGTTCTCCATTGTACATCCTTGACAGTTCCTCCAAGATGTTAATATCTGAACCATTCGAGCTAATCGTGGCTTTCAGGTTATTTTTATAGATGAGATCTACTATCTGAGCGAATTCGGAATGGAGTGTTGGCTCTCCTCCAAGTATGTCTATCTCTTTAACCCCTGTGTCCGCGAAAATTGAAACAATTTTTTCAAACTCATTGATTGAGATATCCTTCTCTGATTGTATCCCTCTATTGAAACAAAAGGTGCAAGAAAGATTGCATTTCAGAGTGGGATAAAACTGTATATACTGAGGGAAATTGGTATACACTGAAACTCCTTTTTATAAATTAACCCACCAGTTGCATAAATTTTCTTCGCTTGAGGAGGCAGATGTGATGAAAAGCCCTGCCATCGACACCTTACAGCCCTCCCATGTGGTCTGCCAGCCTTTTCAGGAATACACAAAAGGTGGAATCTACGGTCACGTGTATCAGAATAAAATCTTGTAGATTTGCAGGGGTTTTCAGCATTTCTGCCTCCTTGTTAATGCAACGTTTGGGTTAAGATACATTAGCACATGGTAAAACAAACCGCCAAATGGCCAGAAAAAATGAGGGGGAGAAATCAGAGAAGATATTCTGCGAGATTTATCTTATATTTATTAAGATCCAGAGTTTTCACGATAGTTCTGAAATATCTCCCTGTCTCGTCCTTCTCGGAAAGGTTAACCACAGGACCACGAACACTTTTCCCATTGCCATCAATAATAATTAATACCCTCGGTCTATCTGCAAAGGCTGCATTGCATTCATAAACGAGGCCGACCTCTTTTGTATTGAGCATGACCAATGTCCCGATGGGAAAGATACCTACCATATTAGTAAAAAATTTAAAGAGCAAGGGATCAAGTTGAGTCCCAGCGCCTTCCATAAGAATACTCAGTGACTTATCAGGAGCCATGGGAATCCTTTTATAGACCCTTGCGGAAGTCATTGCATCGTACTGGTCTGCAAGTGACACTATCTTTGAATAAAGATCAAGCTCCGGATATTTTCTCACCGTGGGATACCCTGAAAAGTCGCAATTCAAATGATGCTCAAATGCAACAATTAAAGCCCTTATAGCACTATTATTGAAGCGTCCTAACCCCAAGATTGCCTTTACACCCCAGACAGGGTGCTTTTTTATGATTTTCCACTCTTCATCGGTGAAGCTAGACGGTTTATTCAGCACTTCGTTGGGTATCTCGACCTTACCAATGTCATGGAAAAGCGCCGCAAGGCCAAGCTCTGTCAGTGCCTGCCTGCTCAGCCCTATTCTCTGACCAAGGGACATGGAGAGGATGCTGACGTTAACCATATGATGATAGGTATATTCATCGTAGTCCTTGATTGCCGTCAAACTGAGAAGGAGTTGTTCATCCTCAAGTAATTGGTCCACCATCGTCTCAACAATCCTTTTAGCCTTCTTTATATCGACCTTTTGTCCTGACTTGATCTTCGACATTACCCCTTTTGTATATGAAACGGCATTAAAGTAAGTCTTCTTTATTACCTTTCTTGCATCAACCTCTTCGCCTTCACTGAGTTTCTTTAATCTGTCTTCTACAATCTTTTTTAACCGATCGATTTTAATAATCTGAGATGTATCCATTGTTTCTGACATCTCCTCAAATGGTGATTCTGAGAAGCCAGCTTTAATAAAGGCCTTCAAGAAGACATTGACATCCTCAGGTTTTATGGGAGAATTAAACATAATCTTCCCGAGTTCTTTTTTCCTGAATTCCTTGATAAGAAAGTCAAAGTTCAGGAGGTATTCGAGGGAATACCGTATCCTTGTATCATTCATATAAAAGAACTCGCCAAAGAGTACAAGGGTGATGCTATTCTCAGACTCTATCAGTGGATTAAGTAAGGATATGAGTTTTTCGATGGCAGTCCTCACAGCGATATTATTTGGGTCATGAATGAGAGCCGTCTTTAAGACAATGGAGAGCTGATTGACTATTTCGCTTGCACTTTTCTGAACTTTGTTCACTTCTTTAGTTGCCATGTTCAAGCTTCTTTATAGCAGATTGAGTAAATTCTCTCAGGAGTTTATTTTTGGAGAGGTTATATTTATGGAGATAAGGTATTGCATCTTTATTACCCAGAAGACCCAGACAGAATGCTGCACATGCCTTTTCGTCGTAGTTCTTGTCCCACCAGAGAAAAGACCTTCTCCTCAATATTTTTATGAGAAAATCAAACACCTCCGCATCATTCCACTTGGAGAGTATCTCATAGAATATTTTTTTCTCTTCAAGATCCCTTTCTTTGAACATCTTGTCGGAGATCTTGTCGAGGATTATTCTTTTCGGTGCAATTGAACCTGTGTTTCCAATAGCTCTGACAGATTCAATCCTGACCCCAACATCTGGATCGTCAAGGTGCTCTTTCAAGGGCTTCAATATCTCTTGTCCCCCAAGATCAGCAAGGGCCTTTATCACTTCTTTTCTGACACGCGGGTCTTCGCTTTTCAAAGCTTTCAGAAGGTATTCAATTGCTACTTTATCCTTGATCTTTCTCAGAATATAAATGATATTCCTTACAACGTACCATCTCGTATCACTCAGGACTGTAGCGAGAGTCTTGATGTCTTGCTTGCCAAGAAAAACAAGGGCTTCAATGACCCTTTTCCTTCCACGGAGTGTCTTTATCTCTCCGAGGATTTTCACAAAAGGTAGTATTGCCTTTTTGTCAAGTAATACTATGAATTCTTTAAATATCTCATCCCCTATCTCGATATCACTATCCAAAACTTCATTGAGAATGCTCATGACCTCATCGGTTCCTGGATACATGAGGAGCATTCTCATGTATTTCTTCATATCTTCTGTCGATAGAGGATCCTCGAGTATCGCCTTTGCCCGTTTCATTACCTGTATGAGCATATTGATATCTCCCTGTCTCAAGGAAAACTTAATGGTTTCCTTGAAGAACTTCAGGGTATCGTCAAGAATCCCGCTTATTTCCTCGGAATTGTAAAACATTTCGAAAAGAATTGCAGTTAGTTTGTCTATCTTATTACTTGAGTCATTTTCCAGTTCCTTCATAAGTATCTGCAAATCCCTATCAGAAAAAGAAATAACAGATACATCCTTTATATCCTCTTCTTTGAATTCCTCGACATAAGCCTTCATAAGACCCTCAATATCTGAAACCCTTTGCTTAGCTGAATTTACTGCCTGAATCTCATAATCATCTCCATCAGCATCCAGGAGAACAGTATCATCCACAATATACTGAATATTCTGAAAGTCCTCCTCCCATAAGAGTGTGACCACATCGTCATCAAATGCTTCCCTGTCAAAATCCATGGCAATAATTTTCATGAAATTCTCAAGTTCTTCCTGGAGCAACCCCCGTTTAAATGTTAACTCCCTTAACCCATCTTTGAAAAAGAAAAGCGCTAGGTTATCTTCTTTCTCGGGATTATGATATATCTCTTCAGAATTATAAGAGATACTATTCTGTTTTATCTTAAAGGAGAGATCACCTATATCATTCAAAAAGTCCCCAAATCTGGCGTATAAATCCTCCAATGTCTTTACATACATCGGATTGTTCTTGGGATACATCCTGAGGGTCTTTTTAGCCTTTATGATATTCTGGAGGATATCTTTTACTACTTTTATATCTTCAAGTTGCTCCATATTAAAAAACTACCACAGTATCAAACACATGTCAAACGTCAAACAAGGATTATTTTTCTTTCCCTGGCAAAATTCTTGACTACTATTAAGGCTTGATGGAGCCTCTGGAGTCGCATATTCCTCCACCGTATTAACTGAGTATCACTGTGAGGAAACTTCTCAGCCCTGATCTCCGACTGGGCCTTCATGATCTCACTATGGAGTCCCTTCAAGGATTCATCATCAAGGGGCTTCAAAAATATAGGGTTCACTGCAAGATATCCCTCTGAAATATCATAGGCAATCGCCTTGAGACTCTTTCCCCTTATCGTAGGCATTAAACAGCCTTTCTCCTTACAAATATCCTCGAAACGAGTATACCTACCTCGTAAAGCACTATCATAGGCACGGCCATCAAGGTCTGGTTAAATATATCAGGTGTTGGTGTAATAACAGCAGCTACAATAAAGGCTATTAAAATAGCATATTTCCTGTGCTTTGCCAGGGTCTTGGGAGTTACGAAACCCATACGGGTAAAAAAGATAATTGCTATAGGGAGTTCAAAGATTGCCCCGAAGGCAAGTATAAACTTAAGACAAAAGTCAACATAGTTGCCAACAGAAATCATTGGGGTCATAAATTCTGTTTTATAGGTGAGAAGAAAGCCCATTGCGAAGGGAAGCACAAGAAAATAACAGTATGCAGCACCTATTAAAAAAAATGCTGTTGTGATTATTACAAAGGGAATTACATATTTCTTCTCCTTATGCTGCAGACCGGGCGATATAAATTTCCAGAGCTGTAAAAAAATCACAGGCAGGGACAGGACAACAGCTGCTATCAGAGAAACTTTCATATGCATCCAGAAGGCCTCAGCAGGGGCCAGAAATACAAGTGTGGGATTATTTTTTATATTTTTCTCTACGAGCTGCACAAAAGGCGAGGAGATACTGAGTAAAACTTGATATCTCAGAGGGAAGGTTAAAAATCTAAAAAGCTCCTCTGAATAGGAAAAGGTGGCAATAAATCCTATCAGGATAGCGATGAGGGAGATAAAAATCCTTTTTCTTAAGTCTGCAAGATGCGCTGTTAAGGGCATCTTAGTTTCTTTCATCTATGCCTTCTTTCTTTTTTTCTTCCTCTTTCTTTTCTTTTTCTTCCCCTTTCTTTTCTTTTTCTTCTTCTTCCTCTTCATTTTCTTCTTCTGCTGCTTCCTCTTCTTCTTCCTCTTCTTCTTCTATGTCCGCTACTGGTTGTCGGTTAGCAGAGGTATCCATAGCCTCCCTATACCCACTCTCTACTTGTTTCTTTATATCCTGTAATGACTTTTTCAAATCAAAAAGCCCTTCGCCAACTGTTCCTTTATCTATGCCTTTTACTGCTTCTTGAATGTCAGTGGTAGACTCCTTAAATTCAGTCTCTACCTGCCTCTTTACATCATGTAATGACTTTTTTAATTCAGCAAGCCCTTTGCCAGCTGCTTTTGCTAATTCAGGAAGCCTTTTTGGCCCGAAGACAAGGAGGGCAACAATAAATATTACTATCAACTCTGGCATGCCAATATCAAACATTTCCTACCTACTCTTCTTCATATATCTTTTTAATGACCTTTTTTTCTTGGGGTAAAAAGAAACTCACAGAAAGCAATATTCTATAGTTAGGATCATTACTGTCAATATCAAACCCGATACCTAAGGTCGTATATATCATATCAGTAGCCTTTATCCTGTAACCAATCCTTGCTTCTGTAGAGTCAAATTTCTTAGAATCATACCCTTTCTTGGAGTATATTTCACCAAGAATCTTAACATTATGGGCTGCAGCAAAGTCCAGTCCTGCTGCTAAAATTATCTCTTCGTGGAGACTTCCTTTACCAGGCTTTTCATAAAAGACGTTTGCATGCCCCTTGACCGGGCCCATCCTCTTGCTGACAATGAGACCACCTCCAAAACTACCATCCGTACTGAACTCATTACGTCCCGATGGCATAGAAGCATTCAGAATGTATGCTATGGATATACCATGCTTACCTTCATCTAAGAATCTATGCTTTAGCCCGATGGCAATATCCTCAAATCCATCTATCGAGTCAGCCCAGTTATAAATATAAGGAATAGTTATATCAAGCTCAATGGTATCTGTAATGCCATATGCTGTCTTGAATAAAAACCGGTAAAAATCAGGATCAAACAGGATTTCAGCATCCGTAGAGAGCGCGATCTTGCCTTTTGGGGGACTCTCAGCACTGAAAGTTGAAAAGACACCATAAGGAGATGTAGGTTGTAAACCGGTTAAATCAAAGCCATAGGAATTTTTATTTAAGAGAACAATCATTAGAATGACAGGAAGCAGAAAATACTTTCTCATTTTTACAACATAACAGAAAAGCTCAGGACTGTCAATGAACCAACTCACAGGGAATCAGGATTATTCATTTTCTGTGAGGTGAGATTATGGTTTTTCAGACTTCTTCGTTAAAAATGCTGAGAAAGTTGTTTGTATCATTACTCCTTAGAATCATCTCTATTCTTCTGGATCAGATGTAAAAGTTGTTGTGTCCTCGAAAGGTCACGTTTGGCTCCGATTTTATCAAAAATCGTTTCTGAACGTTTCAAAAAGAGGGGGTCTCCTATCCGTTTACCCATTTCTAGATACGTCGTGCCAAGCTCATGACGTGCCCCTAACTTCTCTGCGATGAATAAGCTTCGTTGCCACCACTTTCGGGCCTTAGCAAACCTGCCATTGATCCATTCATAGGAGCCCTTTACACGGTAGGCATGTGGCAAAGCACCGTGATAAATTTTGGCTTCTTTCAGAGCCTTCCGACAGGCACGTTTCGCTTTTTTGATTGTCTCAATTTTTTCAAGTCCTTCCGACTTTTCTGCTACAATAATATAAGCCTCTGCAAGGACATTGTGAAGCCGGGTGATAGGAGGGCCCTTCAACCCTTGCTCTACAACAACTTGTTCACCCTTTTCTAATACTTCAAGGGCTTGCTTCAGTTTGCCCTGGCACAGATAGCATCTTGCAAGATCACGTTTTGCATCTACCATCCCCTGATAATCAGGTATAGTCATGTGCAGCTCGATGGATTTCTGTAAGCGTTCTTCAGCTCCACCAAAGGTACCGGAACACAAAAGGTTGAGCCCTTGCCCCCACAATCCCCATCCCCAGATCTGGTGATCAGCTCCTTCCTGTCCTACTTGGGCGATATTTTTGAATATTTCAAAGCTTTGGGTAAAGTTTCCTTGGTAATGAAGCAATTCGGCAAGGAGAGAGTTTGCAGCTCCCCATCCACGCAGATTGCCTACTGTCCAGAATGCTTCTGATGCCTTTTGACAATCCTCAATTGCTGCTTTCCATGTACCGGGGATGTCTTCATGTATTGCTCGACCGAGATAGGAGAGACCCACTGCTATTGGGTTCTTGATCTGCTCTGCAAGCGAAACAGCGCGTTGATGGTATCTCTCAGCAAGGCTGAACATGTGTATGTGGTCGAAAATTAAACCTGCTCCCATACATCCCTGTACGATTCCGAGTGAAAAACCACCATGTTCTGAGAAGTTCAGTAATGTGATCGCATCAAGTAAAAGTCGCTCCCTGTCGATAAAGTAGTTAATCCAGCCTGTCACTTCATAAATACGTGAACGCTCTTCTACTGCAGGGTCATCTCGATCAGGTCCGTGACGGAATAACAAACTCGGCAGCCAGAGGTGGCCTAATTGTTCCATAAGCCCCTTTGCAACAGATATTCGAATACCCCAGCGTGATATTGGATATGGACTTCCAATGTAGGTCAATGCCCGCTTCATATATTCGGCAGCTTTATGATGTTCTCCCCGTCTGAAAAAGGCTTCACCCATTTTTCGCTCCAGTACTGCCCGTTGAAATGGATTCCAACGGTCACCGAAAGCGCGCTCATAAGCAGCCATTGCCTGCTGGTAGTGAGACAGGGCTTCAGCATCAGCAGCCACCTTCACTGCACGGTCACCAACTTTAAACAGATAGTCCTGGGCTTCTCCCAGTCTTCTGCCTGTGCAAAATGATAGGAAAGAAGACCATAGAACTCTTCAAGACGACTTGCAAACACCTCTTCGAAACATTTTCCTACCCGATGGTGCAATTCACGCCGACGTTTCAAGAGGATGCTGTCATACGTAACTTCCTGGGTCAGTGTATGTTTAAAGGTAAACTCACGTTCTGGGAAAAAACTCTTTTCACTGATGAGTTCTAATTGCTGTAGCTTCTCCAGGTGAACATCTAATCCCTCTTTCTCTTCGCAAACAGATTTGAGCACTCGATAGAAAAAGCTACGCCCGATTACAGAAGCAATCTTCAGTACTTCTTTGGTGTCTTCAGCAAGACTGTCAATACGAGCCACAATCACCCCTCGCAATGTGTGAGGTATGGTGATATGTTCAACTGCTTTGGTGATCTGCCAGCGACCTGTTGACATATTCTGCTCAGCGGTTCCCATATCGATGAGTGAGCGGACTACCTCTTCCAGAAAAAAAGGATTTCCCTCAGCTTTTTGCAGGATTAAATCTATTAATCTTGAAGTTGGTTCTCTAATCTCTACGAGATTGTTAAGAAGTACAGCACTGGAGACAGTTGAAAGAGGAGTAATGGCTATCTCAGTATAACGGTCAGCATAATCTCTTGCGGATACCTCATGCAGATGTGCAGAGAGGGAGTGATGGTAAGGACGACTGACACAGCAGATCATGAGGGGTACTTCTCTGACAAGAGGAAAGAGATGCTCTAAAAGATCTACTGAAGATTGGTCGACCCAATGGAGGTCCTCAAAGACAAGAAGCAATGGATACCTCAGGGAGAGTTGCTCGAAAAATCTTCGTGTTGCCCGAAAGATCTGCCTGCCCATAGCTTCTCCGTCCAGGTATTTAACCCGCTCTTCTAAACCCTCTCTTACCTGTAGGGCTAATAAACTTGCGAGATAGGGGAGGATTTCTGCTACTTGACCCGGAAAGAGAGACGTGACTTTCCTATCAAGCTTTTCCCAGGCATTATTTTCGTCATCTTCCTCAGTGATTCCTGAGCAACTTTTCATGATCTGCAGGAAGGGCCAATAGCTGATTGCTTTGCTAAAGGAAAGGGCTTTGCCTTCTAACCAGAGCAGGTTCCATCCTGTAACTTGTTTCTTCAACTCTGCCAAGAGGCGTGATTTACCAAGACCTGCATCACCGACGACGGACATAATACTTCCCTGACCTGCCAAGAGACGGCCTATGTTGCCAATGAAAGAGGAAAATTCAATATTACGTCCCACCATCGGAGAGCCTATCTTCCGTACTGTTTGTTTCTTTCTGTAAAATGAACGCTTCGGTATACTCAGTAACCTGTATGCTAAAACAGGCTTTGACTTGCCTTTTAACCGGGTTGACCCGAGTTCCTGAAAATCGAAGATACTCTTCGTTAAACGATAGGTGGTAGGCCCTACAAAGATCTGCTTGGGTTTTGCAAGATCTTTCAGCCTGGAAGCAACATTAACGGTATCACCCATTACTCCCTGTCGCTCGCTAACGCCAATGCTCCCCACAATGACCATACCTGTATTGATACCTATATGAAGACTTAAATCTGTTGAATGAGCTGCATTAAAATCCGCCATTGATTCCATCATCTCAAGGCCTGCTCGCAAAGCCCTTTCTGGATCATTCTCATGAGAGAGGGGCACACCAAAGACCGTCATGATCGCATCCCCAACGTATTTTTCCAGCTTGCCCCCGTACTTTCTCACGATTGATACCAGATGCTCGAAACAGGCATTGATTAAATCCCTTACCTGTTCAGGGTCCATCTGTTCGGATATTGAAGTAAATCTGGAAATATCGACAAACATCACGGTAACAATTTTCCGTTCTTCTGGAAGGATCTTCACAACTTCTTGATCAGAGGCAACATGAAAACCACACTCTATGCAGAACTTTGCAGAAGATGCATTCTCATGTTGACAATGAGGACATTTCATTATCTTTTCCCTTACGCCTTCAGTGTTGTCGTGGAGAACACCTTATCATAGGGATGAATAACATCTATAAAGACCGTAAATACCCTACGGTCCATCTCCTATAGCATACTCAGCGGATTACACATGTCAAGAATTTTTTCCCCTTTCTTCATAAAAATGTATCGAACCTGAATAGAGATCAATTTGGTAATGTTGACAAAGATTTATTACAAAAAATATAATTTTAAGACTACATAATTTACCTTGCCACAAAAGCGGGGTATAGAGGAGGTTTTTATGGCAGAAGGTGTACTTGATGTTACATCATCCACGTGGGATAGCGAGGTGATTAAGGCTCAAGGGCTTGTTATGGTTGATTTTTGGGCTGCATGGTGCGCCCCTTGTAGAATGGTATCACCTACCGTTGAGGAGTTAGCAAAGGAGTACCAGGGAAAAATGAAGTTCATGAAACTCAATACTGATGAAAATCCTGATATTGCCAGCAAGTATAACATCATGGGCATTCCCACCCTTATGTTTTTCAAAGATGGTCGCACTGTTGATTCCATAGTGGGTGCTGTCCCAAAACAACAGTTAAAGACAAAGTTAGATTCTCTTCTGAACATTCATGGAGTCTGACGCCGTCATTATTGAAGGCTTAACAAGACTAGTCGTGTTTTCTTACCATCAGGAAGATTGAGGTACTCCATACATGTTTGAAACACTCAGCAACAAATTAGAGTCCATCTTCAAACGATTAAAAGGGAAGGGGCTTTTAAAAGAGGAGGATGTTGAACTCGCACTGAAAGAGATCAGACTCGCGCTCCTCGAGGCTGACGTTAACTTCAAAGTTGTAAAAGATTTTGTCCAGAAGATTAAAGAGAAAGCTATTGGAAAGGAAGTTCTTGAGAGTCTTACACCCGGACAACAAGTCGTAAAGATCGTCAATGAGGAGCTCTGCGAACTTCTTGGAAAGACGAATAGCAGAATTCAACTATCTCCGAATCCCCCGACGGTATTAATGCTCGTAGGTTTGCATGGTTCAGGGAAGACTACAACGGCTGCAAAACTTGCAAAGAACTTCAAGAAAGAAGGCAGAAGACCTTTGCTGGTGGCAGCGGACCTTCAGAGACCCGCTGCAATAGACCAGCTTGTTACCCTCGGCTCGCAGATCAATGTGCCAGTATATTCTTCGAAAGAGATCAAAGATCCTGTCAATCTGTGCGAGGAATCAATAAAGAAGGCAAGGCTTGATGCAAGAGATGTTGTTATTTTTGACACTGCTGGAAGACTGCACATTGATGAATCCCTGATGACTGAGTTAAGAAAGATAAAGGAAAAGGTTTTCCCGAGAGAGGTCATCCTTGTCGCAGATGCGATGACTGGACAGGATGCAGTCAATATTGCAAGGAACTTTGATGAGCAGGTAGGCATTGATGGGATAATACTCACCAAAATGGACGGTGATGCCAGGGGTGGGGCAGCGCTCTCAATGCGGGCGATAACGGGAAAACCGATAAAATTTATCGGTGTCGGAGAAAAGATCGATATGCTTGAGTCTTTTTATCCCGAAAGGATTTCCTCAAGGATACTCGGTATGGGCGATGTTTTGAGTTTGATAGAAAAGGCACAGAAATCCTTTGACGAGAAAGAGGCAGAAAAACTCCAGAAGGCTATCATAGACGAATCCTTCACCTTTGATGATCTGAGAGAGCATCTCAAAAAGCTGCGGGGCATGGGACCATTGGAAAACATACTCGGTATGATCCCTGGCTTTAACAAGATGAAAAATCTGGAAGTCGATGAAAAGGAACTGGTAAAGGTTGAAGCAATAATAAACTCTATGACGAAAAAGGAAAGGAAAAATCACAATATCATTGATGGGAGCAGACGCAAAAGAATTGCTACGGGAAGTGGAACAACCGTTGCAGATGTCAACAGAGTTATTAAGCAGTATATAGAAATAAAGAAAATGCTCAAGATGTTTAAAGGTAAAAAAGGTATCAAAATGCCCAAATTCCTTCCTTTCTGAAATTTTTGCACCCTTGACACACTAATTCGTTACTTGCTAAAGTATTAGCACTAAACCATTGAGAGTGCTAAAGCGTTAGATGTCACGATATGCTTGATGAAAGAACCAGAAAAGTCCTCTGTGCCGTTGTCAAAAACTATATAGATTTTCCTGACCCTGTAGGGTCGCGGACGGTTGCAAAAAAATATTCCTTTGATCTTTCTCCTGCTACCATAAGAAACATCATGGCTGATCTTGAAGATATGGGTTTTCTGAGACAACCCCATACATCAGCAGGAAGGGTACCAACAGACAGGGGTTACAGGTTCTATGTAGACTCTTTGGTAGCTGAAGAAGATTATGCAAATCAAAGACTCTTGCGAGATCTCCATAAAGGGCTCGAGACCTTAAGGGACAACATTGATACGCTCTTTAGTGAGACAACAAGAACCATATCTCTGTTATCTCATTACCTTGGGGTTGCAATGTCTCCGAAACCGAATATAGCCACCCTGAAAAAGATTGACCTCTTGAGATTCAGAGCCGACAGGATTGCAGCAATCTTATTCACCGATGATGGAATGATCAGGAACAAAGTTATATCTTTTGATTTGCACATGACGCAAAAAGACCTTAACAGGATTGCAGGATACCTTAATTCAGAATTCTCTGGGTGTACTTTTGATGAGATTCGCCTGAAGATCCTTAAAGAAATGTCTCATGAGAAGACTATATGCGATAGTCTCATCTCAAGGGCTATCAGTATCTGCCAGGAAGCATTCTTCTTACCATATGGCGACCTCTTTGTGTCTGGACTCTCAGAGGTACTTGATCTACCTGATTTCGCAGATCTTCACAAAATAAAGGAACTTTCAAGGGCTATAGAGGATAAACACACGATCATAAAGTTACTGGACAAGCTTTCAGAGTCCGACGGCGTTCAGATCATCATAGGATCTGAAAATTCAATGGAAGAGATGAAAAAACTGAGCTTAGTGGTTTCAACATGCAAGGAAGCCAACCGACCAATCGGTGTTATCGGTATCATCGGCCCTACAAGGATGAATTACTCAAAGGCAATCTCCATCATCGATACAACAGCAAAATTTATATCAAAGATGCTTGCGGAAAGATAGTGGTGAAGAATGAAAGAGTCTGAATTGAACAAAGACACGTTATCTTTTAAGGAAGAAGTAACTGAATCGGGAGGGACAGAGGCTATCGAAGAGATACCTGTTGATGAGAAAGAACGGCTTACCGCTGAACTCCAAGAGATGAATGATAAGTATCTGAGACTGTATGCAGAATTTGAAAATTATAAGAAAAGAGTTAATAAAGATAAAGAAGAATTAGTAAAATACGGTAACGAGAAGCTCATTTATGAACTGCTTCCCGTAATTGATTATCTCGAGATGGCCCTGAAACATTCAAAAAATGAGGCCTCTGAAGGGATTGTGCAGGGTGTGGAGATCACGTTAAAGGAGCTCATGAGGACGCTCGAAAAATTCGGGTTAACTTCCATTGAGGCAATTGGTAAACCTTTTGACCCGACAGTCCATCACGCTATGTCAGTTGTCGAGCGAGAAGATGTTGAGGAAAATATGGTAGCTGAGGAATTCAGGAAAGGATATATGGTTAGAGACAAGGTAATACGAGCACCTCTCGTTGGAGTCTCGAAGAAACCGGTAGAGCTTAAAGAGGGAGAAAAAGTAGGAAAAGAAATTAAAATTATTGAGGAGGAATCTTAAAATGGGAAAAGCAGTCGGAATAGACCTCGGAACTACGTTCTCTGTGGTTGCCGTGGTTCAAGCTGGCGAACCGGTGGTAATTCCTAACCAGGAGGGAAGTAGAATAACACCATCAGTCGTGGCTTTCACTGAGAAAGGTGAAAGGCTTGTTGGCCAGATAGCAAAAAGGCAGTCAATAACGAACCCTGAAAACACGGTATTCTCTATAAAAAGACTCATGGGAAGGAAATACAATACTCCCGAGGTTGAACATGCGAGAAAAAGACTTCCCTATATGATTGTAGAGGCACCCAATGGAGATGCCCATGTTGAGATAAGGGGCAAACGATATTCTCCTCCAGAGATCTCGGCAATGATTCTTCAAAAACTCAAACAGGCTGCTGAGGACTATCTCGGAGAATCTATAACAGATGCGGTTATCACCGTACCTGCCTATTTTGATGACAGCCAGAGACAGGCTACAAAAGATGCAGGAAGGATTGCAGGTCTGAACGTGCTGAGAATTATCAATGAACCAACAGCGGCCTCCCTTGCTTACGGCATGGATAAGAAGAAGGAGGAAAGGATTGCTGTATATGACCTCGGCGGTGGAACCTTCGACATATCAATACTTGAAATTGGTGAAGGAGTTATTGAGGTTAGGTCCACAAATGGTAATACCTATTTAGGTGGTGATGACTTTGACCTCAGGATTATAGACTGGATGGTTGAAGAGTTTCATAAGGATCAGGGCATCGACCTCAAAAAGGACAGGATGGCGTTGCAGAGGCTGAAGGAAGCTGCCGAGAGGGCGAAGATAGAGCTTTCGAACGCAATGGAAACAGAGATAAACCTGCCGTTTGTCACTGCTGATGCAACAGGACCCAAACATCTGCTTATGAAACTGTCGAGGGCAAAGCTCGAACAGATTGTAGGAGACCTTATCGACGCAACCATAGAACCCTGCAAAAATGCCTTATCAGATGCCAATGTCTCTCCATCAAATATAGACGAGGTGCTCCTGGTAGGTGGTCAGACAAGGACTCCAAAGGTACAGCAGACAGTCCAGAACTTTTTTGGCAAAGAGCCAAACAAGACAGTAAATCCTGATGAGGTCGTTGGTGTAGGTGCTGCAATACAGGCCGCAGTGCTTAAAGGAGATGTGAAAGAGGTACTTCTACTTGATGTTACTCCCTTATCCCTTGGTATAGAGACTCTTGGTGGCATTTTCACAAAGATAATTGAGAGAAATACTACCATACCAACAAGGAAAAGCCAGATATTCTCTACGGCAACAGATAACCAGCCAGCTGTTTCAATTAAGGTATGTCAGGGTGAAAGAGAGATGGCTGCAGACAACAAGCTCCTCGGTAACTTTGAGCTCATCGGTATTCCACCTGCACCGAGGGGAATACCGCAGATAGAAGTAACCTTCGATATTGATGCAAATGGCATACTCCATGTCTCAGCTAAAGACCTCGGCACAGGTAAGGAACAGTCAATAAGGATAACAGCTTCAAGTGGTCTCAATGAAGAAGAAATAAAGAGAATGACGCGTGACTCAGAGTCACATGCAGATGAAGACAAAAAGAAGAGACAGCTTGCAGAGGCACGGAATGAGGCTGATACACTCATCTACACAGTTGAAAAATCCATCAAGGATTATGGAGATAAGCTCACTGAATCAGAGAGAAGGGATATCCAGGATTCCATCGAAAGATGCAGAAAGACAAAAGACACAAGCAATGAGACATCTGAAATAAGATCTGCAATGGAAGATCTCTCAACAAAGTCCCACAAACTGGCAGAACATATCTATAAGTCTGCTGGTGCACAGGCTGGTGCCGGAGCTTCAGGTGCGCAAGCGGGTACCGGAGCCGCAGGAACAAAAGGTCCCGAAGAAGAGGTTGTCGAAGCTGAATTTGAGGATGTTGATAAGAAGGAGAAATGAAGGATTATTATGGAATACTGGGCGTACCGAGAGATGCATCTGAAACTGACATAAAGAAGGCATTCAGACAGCTTGCACTGAGACACCATCCAGACAGAAACCCTGACGACAAAGAAGCAGAAGAGAAATTCAAAGAGATCAATGAAGCGTATTCCTGTCTGAGCGACCCTGAAAAGAGGGCAAATTTTGACAGGTTCGGAACAGTAGAGGGTGTTGGGGCAGGCTTTGGTGTTTTCACGACAGGGTTCAGTGATATCTTCGAAGATATCTTCGGGGACTTCTTTGGAACCTTTACAGGCCAACGGAGGGTAAGGCCTACAAAGGGCAATGACCTCAGATATGATCTCGAAATAACACTCATGGAGGCAGCCTTTGGCACAGAAAAAACTATTGAAGTGCCAAAGTGGGAAAGCTGCACTGAATGTCACGGCACAGGTTCAGCTCCTGGAAAGGGCCCTGTTACATGCTCAAGTTGTAAGGGGACTGGGCATGTTAGATTTCAACAGGGTTTCTTCAGTATTTCCAAAACATGTGGAAAGTGCAACGGTACAGGGAAGATCATTACGGACCCCTGCAAGTCCTGCAAGGGACAGGGCAGGGTCAAAAGAGTCAGGACTATAAACGTAAAGATACCTGCAGGTGTTGATACAGGGTCAAGACTGAGAATAACGGGTGAGGGGGATCCAGGTTTTTACGGAGGACCTCCAGGTGACCTCTTTGTAGTATTGAATATTGAAGAACACCCCTTCTTTAAAAGAGAGGGTAACGAAATATTCTGCGAAGTGCCTATTTCTTTTCCCCAGGCTGCACTCGGTGCAGAGATAGAGGTACCCACCCTCGATGGAACATCAAAGATAAAGATACCACCAGGAACACCATCAGGCAGAATTTTTCATATCAAAGGCACGGGGCTGACAAAAGTAGGGGGTCATATCAAGGGGGACCAGATTGTGAGGGTTTATGTGGACGTGCCGAAAAAACTTACACCGCGACAGAAGGAACTCCTCGAAGAATTTGTCCGATCAGATGGGGACGAGGTAGCAAAGTCCTTTAAGGAAAAACTTAAAGACCTCTTTTCAAGAGCCGAGATGTAATGCAGAGTTAATACCTTATTTTGCTCTTCCCTAAATCTATCAAATTTACAAATCAAAACAGATAAAATATAATCGCTTATAGTTACACAGTGCTTGCTGTTAAAACAGTTGTGATGCAGTGGAAAAAAATATTTCCATTCAAACGACTTTGCCAAAATATTTTACCTGACTGCTGACCGTAACAGGTTGCGGTAGGTCATGACAAATTTACTTGATAATGCAATAAAATATACTCAAAGTGAAGGAAGGATAGATAAGAATCTATTTATATCAATAAAGGAGGCGAGTAGAATGAAATCCAAAAGTAGATTAAGCGTGAAAACATTGATAAGATGTTCCACACAGGGAGTACTGGCAATTTTGGTACTACTTTCATTTCACTTGGTTAGCAAACCAGCACTGGCTGATAATCTATGCACAAAGACGTCCCTAAATATGTTGGAATCCTGTAAGTTTGGGGCAGAAGATGATTACTGGCTTGCCATAGCCAAGTGCAATAACCTTCCTACTCATGCGGAAAGACACACCTGTAAGAGGCAAGCCTGGAAGGACATGAACTCGGGGAAAGATGAATGTAGAGATCAGTATAAGGTAAGGCAAGAGATATGCAAGATGCTTGGCAAGGATGTATATAATCCGATTATTAACCCTGCTGATTTTGTCGCCACAATCGACAATACCTATTTCCCTCTAACGCCTGGCACTACTTACATCTATGATGGCATAACAGAAAAAGGCAATGAACACGTTGAAGTCTATGTAACTCATAATACGAAAGTAATCCTTGGAGTTACCTGCGTCGAAGTAAGTGATATTGTTACTGTTGATGGCGTATTGGTGGAAGACACTCTCGATTGGTATGCCCAGGATATACAAGGCAATGTCTGGTACTTTGGGGAAAATTCCAAGGAATACGAAGGCGGTTTGATTGTCAGCCTTGGGGGTTCGTGGATAGCAGGTGTAGACGGTGCTAAGCCAGGCATAATCATGGAAACAAGTCTACCAACAGTAGGTGATTTATACCGCCAAGAGTTTGCCCTTGGTGTGGCTGAGGACATGGCTCAAGTGCTTAACCTGACGGAATCTGTCACAGTCCCCTATCAGCCTACTCCCTTTACCAATTGTCTGAAGACCAAAGAATTTTCGCCCCTTGAACCCGATGCGGTCGAAAACAAGTTTTATGCTCAAGGTATTGGTAATATCCAGACAGTTGACGCTGTGACTGGTAACCATTCCGATCTCATAAGTATTATAACTGAGTGAGGTAGAAGTGGTTTCTTGAGAAGATTTCACCATGTGGTAATATCTGCGTTTTTGAATGAAGGTAACGGAGGAAGACATCCTCCGTTACCTTCCTATACCAACCCAACAACTATCCCCTAACATCAGATAAAAGAGAGCCAAGATTTCCCTAAATTAGCCATGGCAATTTCGTTTTCACTTATAACCGGATTTTTAGCTTTGAAGTGTCCTCCCAGCTGAAGACTGATTAAGTGTAATAAAATTCCTACAGTTATTAAGTACTGGCTTTTTATATATAATTTTAATTATAATAATAAATATGTATATTAATGGTATCAAAAACCAGACACCTTCTAATTCTATAATTTATATTTTTTACGTATTATCAAGTAGTTGGATGAATTTTATTTTTGGCATTATTCTTGTAATAAATTATATAAAATGCTTCTTTGCGGTAGTAGATGACTAAAAGGATAGGGTTTTGGAATTCTTGTTTAACATTAGAAAATGTTTGGAAACAAAGTGACAAAAATAAAAAGCGAGGTGATGCTACCAAAAATAAAGATATAGAAATTTTGTATCAAATCGAGATTTGAATAAACAAACAGCTTTAAAAAGGAGTTGCATGAAAATACTTAGTGCAATAAGAAAATCTGAGGAGTCTATCAGGAGGTAAAAAATGAAGAGATTGTTTAGTATTTTTTTCATAATGACCTTTCTGTTAGCAGGCGATATCGTTGCATATGCATCGTCTGGATATCTAACAACTTTTAATAATACGTACGGTACCTCTACAACGAAATTGAACACTTGTTCACTCTGTCATCCCACTGTTCCGTCTCTCAATCCTTATGGCAACGCATATAAAAATAACGGCCGTAACTATCAAACTATCGAACCTCTGGATTCGGACGGTGACGGGTTTACCAACATGGTCGAGATTAATGCCAGGACATTTCCTGGTAATCCGGCCAGTACGCCTGGTATATCTTTTAGCCTAACTACACCTAATGGAGGTGAGACTATCCCATCTGGCTCAATCTATAAAATTCAGTGGACAGCGACTTCTCCTGCAACACAATTCAAACTGCAGTATACAATGGACAATGGGCTAACATGGATTCCTATAACAACAGACTTTATAGGAGGCACAAGCTATGACTGGACAGTACCTACACCATCAGGTAACAAAAAGTATACATGTCTTGTAAAAGTGAGAGGATATGATGCATCTGCTAAAAAAGTAGGAGCAGATACATCAGATAAACCATTTACGGTAGAGGTGGTAAAGTTAACATCACCTAATGGAGGAGACAGCCTTATATCTGGCATTCCACACACCATCATATGGACAACGAATGATACAGTTAATCCTGTTGTACAGGTAAAACTCTACTTCACTACCGATGGCGGGACAACGTGGAAATTAATACCGGCAACAATCACTGGTAATCCTGGTAATTACGACTGGACCCCAATAGTGACAACCAAAAAGAAAAATTGCAAGGTAAAGGTAGTCTTGAAGGATGTGAGTGGAAAAACAGTGGGCATTGATGTAAGTGACAGTTACTTTACGATTCAACCATAACTGTTAAGACAATAGGGGCTGGGAGAACCCAGCCCCCCTTCAAAAGAGGTCCCTACAGGTACCTGTCATGTTATACTAAGGCAGCAGGTATAAAGAAATAAAAGGAAAGAGGATAAAAATGTTTGAATTAGAATATTCCTTAGCAATCGGAGCTACCAAAGAACCTGACTACCTTAATGTTTGTCCTATGTAAATATCTGTCAGTAAAATAATGCCGCGAATCTTTATTCCTAATATCCCTACCAAAGAAAATCAAATATCTATCACTGGCGAGAAGGCGAGGTATCTCACAACTGTTCTGAGATGCAAGAAAGGAGAGGAACTTATTGTCTTTGACGGGGAGGGTAATTGTCTCAGAACGAATATCCTACGGGCTGACAGAAAAGAAGTGATCGCAGAGGTTCTGGAAAGATTTGCCTGCAATACAGAATCTCCTATAAACATCATTCTTGTACAAGGGCTTCTTAAGGGCCAAAAGATGGACATGATTATCCAGAAGGCAACAGAACTCGGGGTTAAAGAGATAATTCCTGTTATTACGGAGAGAAGCCAGCCAAGAGAAACCCGGAAGGTTGCACGATGGAGAAAAATTGCAGAAGAGGCTTCAAGACAATCTGGAAGGAGTATGATCCCAGTAGTTTATGAACCAAAAGAATTTAATCAATTCCTTGCACAACTAAATCAATTAAGGCGAAACAGAGAAACAGAGAAAGGGAGACACAGAGAAATGAACGGGTTTATTTTCTGGGAAGAAGGGGGTACATCTTTAAAAGAAGCAGTCCCTAAAATGTCTTTATCGCAGATTCGCCGAGTCACCGATTCACCCATTCACCTCGTAATTGGCCCTGAGGGCGGGTTTACAAAAGAAGAGGTCGCTTTCGCAGAAAAAAGGGGGTTAATTGTCACATCCCTCGGAAAAAGAATTCTCAGGGCAGAGACTGCAGCTATTTCAGCAATAACAATAGTACAGTTCTTGTTGGGAGATTTGGGCTAACTTTTTTTCTCTCTAATGAAAGCAATCTTTTCGTTGGGAATGACAATCCAGCCACTCTTTGACTCAAGTTGAACCTCATCCTCGCCTACCTCAATAAGCTTGCCTGTATAGGTCATCTCCCCTGTTTCTACCTCGACGATCTTCCCAACTAATTCTATCACCATTACCTCGAAAAGGTTCCCATTTTACATCTCGTTTAAATCTTTTTATCTATTACTTCTTTAAGTACAACAGCATTATTATGTTCAATATCCTTTGCGGAAAAGAGAAGTGTAACTTTCTCTTTTTTTGCCACAGCCTTGAGTCTTTCTATTAACTCTGAATTATTCTTGAGCTCCTTTATATATCTATTTTTGAATTCCTGCCATTTATTAGGGTCGTGGGAAAACCATTTCCTCAGTCCATCGCTTGGCGCAATGTCCTTTAGCCATTCATTGATCTCTGCCTCATTCTTTTTAATACCCCTTGGCCACAACCGGTCAACAAGAATTCTCTTACCATCATCAGGCGAAACAGGATCATATATCCTTTTAACCTTTATCATTCTTTTAATTATAGATAATGCGTTGATCAAGACACAATTGTTTTGTTGTGCTTGAAATAAAGCCTTGTTGTCCTTCATTTCAGCAGGAAAAGGGAAAATTGCTTGTTGAAAAAAAATATCTATTAATACCAAAAGATTTGTCGCGGTAAGAGTAAACTATGAGCATGTCCCTCAAATAGTTGAAGTAAGTAAGCGACTCGATTAAACTGATTTACCTATTAACCATCAAATTTAAAGGAGTCGCTTATGAAAAGAGAATACCGGAAAATGGCACGGAAAGCAAACG
>Ga0315282_10000924_pt1 | contig 57587 bp, 57 predicted proteins | sample YL17G07_20_MG_FD_203693 | JGI IMG/M metagenome (GOLD analysis project Ga0315282, IMG submission 203693) | Sediment microbial communities from Yellowstone Lake, YNP, Wyoming, USA - YL17G07_20 | ecosystem: Environmental > Aquatic > Freshwater > Lake > Sediment | place: USA: Wyoming | collected...
ACCTGATTAACACAGGCACATTTTCGGAAGAGATGGCAGCGTACCTTTGGCTATGCCTCGAAAACCGCGCGTCAATCATGGTCCTCGGCGGAACAGCCGCAGGAAAAACAACAGCCCTAAACGCTCTAGCCTGCCTCATAAGGCCAGGCAGCAAGATCATCACGATAGAAGAGACAGCAGAACTCAACCTGTCACATGAAAACTGGATCTCACTGATTTCCAGACAGAGCTACGGTCTCGGCGGAAGCAGCATAGGCGAAGTAACCCTGTTTGACCTCGTGAAGGCCACGTTGAGGCACAGGCCAGATGTCCTCATCGTTGGAGAGGTAAGAGGACAAGAAGCATACGTTCTTTTCCAGGCTCTGGCAACGGGCCACGGTGGAATGTGCACGATGCACGCTGAAAACCTTGACTCAGCGATCAAGAGGCTCACCCAGAAACCCATGGAAATCTCCCCCGCCTACATACCGCTCATGAACGTTGTCTTGTCCATCCAGAGGGTCCACATAACCAAGGACAACGAGAAAAAAGCCTACAGACGTGTCCTGAACGTCAACGAGATCGCAGACTATCAGGATTACAGGAGCATTTTCAAATGGAACCCCAGTAAAGACGTTCACCTTCCGTCCTTCGACAAAAGTGTGATGCTGGCATCAATCTCCGAACACGAGGGCGTAGACAAGAAGGACTTGGTTGACGAGATTGGAAAACGTCAAAGAGTCCTGCAATGGATGAGAGAAAGGAACATCAGAAGCTACAAAGACGTCGCAGCAATCATCGCAGAGTATTCCTCAAGACCAACTGAGATATACGAGAAAATTCTGGCAGGACAGGAGGTCAAACCCGTTGCCGTTGCTCGAAGCCTTTGAAGCGTGGTCGTTCAGAATATTCGGGAGAATGGCTCCCTCCTTCCTGAAGCATGTCTACGAATTCAAGGACCATCTTGAAAGAGCCAAGATCAAGATATACCCCGAAACATACGTGTCCCTGATGTTTTTCACGGCAGTTCTCACAATTCCGATTCCAATAGTCTCCATAGTCTTGGTATGCCTCTACGGCTTCATACCCCTAGTCTTCCTGATACCCTTCCCAGTGTACGTGATGATAGGGTTCATGGTCATACCCATGTCCAAAGCAAGCGACCGCTCCAGCAACCTGGAAAGGGAAATGCCCTTCGTGTCAGCATACATCAGCGTCATGGCGTCAGGAGGCATAGCACCATACACAAGCTTCAAACGCCTCGCAGACATTGAACTGCTGCCCGCCATGAGAGCCGAATCACGGGAACTGATAAAAGACGTAGAAATCTTCGGCATCGACCCGCTGACCGCGGTAGAGAACGCGGCAAGAAAAAACCCGCTGGACATATACAAAGATTTTCTCGCAGGCTACTCTTCAACAGTCATCATCGGCGGAGACATCGGCCACTTCCTCGAAAGAAAAGCCGAAGACATCTTCAAAGCCAGAGCGTTAAGAGTCAAAGCTGCAGCTGAAAGACTCGGAATGCTACTGGAAACCTTCGTCATAGTCATGGTCATGATGTCCCTATGCTTCTACATCATGTTCAGCGTCGAACAGATCATGCCAGGCGGCGGCGAATCCATGGGCTCAGGCCTCCTCCTGTACACGTTCATCTTCACCCCGCTCCTCTCAATCATGTTCGTCTACCTGGCACACAGCATGCAGCCAAAATCGCCCGTAACCGAGATGCGCCCCTACAAAGTCCTCGGAATCTGCAGCATCCCAGCAATCATACTCTTCCTGCTGCTCACAAATTTCATGGGCACGGTCGAAATATCCTTCCTCAGCCCATTAAAACCGATCGTCGACCTGCCCGTCGCAGTCGCAGTTGCACTGTTCGTCGCCACAGCCCCCGCAGCCGTTGTCAACAGCAAACTCTCACACAAAAGAATCGGCATCGAATCAGGAGTAAACAGTTTCCTGAGAGACCTCACAGAAGTCAGAAAAACCGGCCTTTCCCCAGAAAAATGCATCGAAAGCCTCTCCCACCGAGAATACGGAGAATTCAGCAAAGAACTCCGCAAAATAAGCTCAGAAATCTCCTGGGGCGTACCAGCAAAAAAGGTCATAATGGACTTCATCAAACGCACGAAAAGCTGGCTCACACAAATCGTCATGTTCCTGCTCGTCGAAACAATAGACGTTGGAGGAGGCACGATCGCGATGATTGAATCGCTCGCAAGATTCAACAACCTGACCCAAGAAGTTGAAAAAGAAAAGAAAATGGCGACACGCCCATACATCATGATGCCCTACTTTGCAGCCATACTGCTCGTAGCCACGACAACGATGATGCTCGGGTTCACCACCGGCACCCTAGGCGTCGCAGAAAAAAGCACAAAAGACATGGCGCCAATAGTCTCAATATTCGTCACCTCAGCCATCTTCCACAGCTACATGATAGGCATAGTCGCAGGCAAAATCAGCGAAGAATCAATCGCCGCCGGATTCAAACACTCAGCCATCCTAGTCATAGTCGCCGTGGTAGCAGCCAAACTCGTCCCCATGTTCCTCAAGTTCGGACCGGGAGGATAAAATGGAGAACACAAAGAGTAACATGGCAGGACTGAAAAAAGACAAAGCGGTGAGCCCCGCCATTTCTTCAGTCATAATCACAAGCGCCATAATAGTCATGCTTCTGGTCGTCGTAGTATTTGCAAACAACTACCTGAACGTGAGACTCGCCGAGAACGAGTTCAGCACGGTGAAACAGTTCATGCAGACCCTTGGACTGCAGATAGACGACGTAGCCTGGACTATTGGACGCACACAAACGACAAGGTACACAAGCCAGTTCGGGCAGGTCTACTTTGAATCTCCAGCCCTAAACTACACCGTGTACATCAACGACGATCCAAACCCAACGTTTAACTACAGCACAGGAATCCTGCTGTTCAACATGCCAATCAACCGCTTCAACATAGCAAACGATTACCGCGAACGAATCAACCCATCCTCAGACAGCCGCTTCCTCCACGTAGGCACATCCGCACCAGTGGCCAACGTTTACGTAATGGAAAAAATCCCCATGAACGATGGCAACTACATAAGAGTCGTCCTAGCACCATCGATAAGAATGCTGAACTCAACAATCACGATCAACGGCAGCACACAGACCTATTTCAAATTCTACCTCCCCATCCTCAACGCAGGCGTTCAACCGCGATATTCACAGTCAGTCACTCTGGAAGGAACAAACGTCACAGTTCAAACAGCCCCTAACGTCACCAGTGTCAAGATCAAAGTCGGCTTTCCTCAGAGTACCTTAGGCTTTGACATTGATTTCTTCAGGTTCGACTTTATAGAAGAACAAATCAACGTGACAGCCGGCTCGACTGTACAGTTCTACACGGGCAGCGTAACAACGTCGTTAGGAGTGTATGCTTAACAGCAGAAGGAAGTGAGTCAATTGGCACACGTAACGATTGAATACGTCATCATGCTACCCTTGCTAGTACTACAGATATTCCTGTTTCCGCTCACGGCAAGCTGGCTCATGAACATCTGGGTCAACTCACGAGACAGCCTTGCACTGAAAGATTGTGCAAGTCACTTGGGCAGCACGATGCTCCAGCTCTATTCAACCCTAAGCCACGCGACAGTCTCCGCCGGAACAGCAACATACACGCCCGACCTACCGCCATTCATTGAAAACCATCCGTACACGGGAACAGCAAACCTGTCAAGCTCAGGAACCGAACCCAACGCAAGCAAGATCCTAACAATAACCCTCACACTGTCAACGACCCAAATCGCAGCTGACGCCACAGTTACCCTAGGACCAAACGTGGCCTGGCAGGACTCCACGTTCATCAGCAATTCGACAGACGCCATAGTAACCGCACAGAAGCTTACAGACGGAACAATAAGCCTAAAATTCGGAGGCTAGGAGGAAAAAAACTTGACAGGCACAACAATAGACCATCTGGTCGCGGTAATAGTCTTCCTAGGAGTAATACTGCTATTCATAAGCCTCTTCAACCAAACAATCCAAACCGCAATCATTTACCAACGCCACAGATACCTCGCCACCAAGTGCAGCGACCTACTAGACGACATTCTATTAAATCCAGGCTACCCAACCGATTGGGGAAAGCTCAACCTTACCCCCACAAGCTTCGGTCTGCAAGACCCAGAATTCACAGAGTACAGGCTCAGTCCATTCTCACTCATGCGGCTGCAGTCTTTGACTGGTACCCCGTTCACTTATCCTAGAACAGGTGCGACGTACAGTAACATAAGTATGGGATTCGGTAACTTTCTGTTTGTACCATACACTGAAGCTATCAACTATTCGATGGCATCGCAGTTGCTTGGGACAAACAACACCTATGGGTTCCAGCTTACAATAACACCAACCATAACGGTTTCCATTAATGAAACTCACGCTGCAAACCCGTTGACGCTTACTATCAGAGTTGCAGGAACAGGGTTTCCACTATCGAATGCGTTAGTGAGCTACTGCTTTTTGAACGTTACAGAGAAAGGCCCACAAAAAAACCCTTCTTACTCAAGTCTGTTTAATACTACTTACACAGATAATGAAGGGTTAGCAGTTGCAACCATTCCGAATGTCGACGCAGACAACGCTTACGCGTTCATTGCATATGCACATATGAGCGGACTTGTCGGAACAGGCTATCATGAACGTGTGACTGGTTATAAAGAGTATGTACTTCCACTCATTGACAGCTTTGAAGAGAAACAGGTGCTGCTCGTGCACAGCTATAACGTGCATGATTTTAGTCCACCAGAATCATCAGTTTTCTTCAATGCGACTTTTGTGTTACTAACCGAAGATTTTACACTGCGCGAGATGCCCATGGAAAATTCCATAGGGAAACTCGACAAGGTTGTCTACGGGCAAGGAACAAAAGAACAATATGCGACACTCACAATTCCAACCTATAACCCAGGAATCTTAATAGTCGCTTACGAGAGCAACAACAAGTCTGGCGTTGTCTTGATGCCTTGGGGAATAAGTTCCATGGCTTTCCCAGTATCTTTCGGCAATGACCTATCTGGAAGGGAGTGGGTTGCCACTGACATGCGTCAAGTCATGGTCAACAATATTGCTTATCAAGCTAAACTTGCGTTGTGGAGCCTGGAAGGCTATCAGGTGACAAGCTAAGATGATGCGAACTGTAGAAGTCTTGCTTGTAATAGTAATAATCACAGGAGCCTTCATAATCTCATCCTTCTATGCGGTGTTACCTCAGCCCCGTCGAGTTTCACCCATAAACCTCAGAAGACTCGCTTTAACAACACTGCAGACACTTGATACAGATCACGACCTAAGCCTGACAGCGTTCAAACCCTCAGATGACTCTTCATGGGCCAACCTTGAAATCGCACTTTCCGCATGTCTTCCACCTAACATCGTCTACAACCTCACGGTGTACGACGTTCTCAGCAGCTATGCAACACTTTACAGTGTTTATAAATCCATGTCGAACGTGCAAAACCTTGGAGTTGGCTCAGATGCTTCATCATATCTTGTAGCATCCTCCAACGTGACCTTCCAGTTCACCCCTGAAAAAATCGGCGGTGGAGTAACGCTCTACATACTTAACTGCAGCGACGCAAACGGATGGTGGATCACGGGATACACGGCACAGAAATTCGCAGAAGACCTCAACACGTTGCTTTCTCCATACTTCCAGAACACGATAATGGTGCAGGATACGACACAACTCGCCAAGATACTCAACGGCATCCCGCTTAAGAACGAAAGCCTGCAAAACGCCGTCGTCATAAACACCTTCGGAGAAGCAGTCCCAATACCAGGCAATTATTGCTTGGGCGGCGACCACCAGAGTGAAGGCTATGAACCGCATTATGATCCTGTACCTCCCATGACTTTCAATTACACACGGTACTGTTACACTTTGGGAAAAATAACTCGGCAATTCAACTGGACATGGGCAAGCGTAGTAGGATACCCATTCTACTATGTAAGCAACACCCAGGTCTTCGCAAACGATCAGAACACTTACGGTATATATGGAATGCAAAAAGTGTATCAAGGCGGATTGAACGCGTTTCTGCAAGGTATGGACAACCAGAACTATGCCTACAATTCACAATTACCAACTGTAAATACGACATCGATAATCGCCCATCTTTCAACAACGACGCAGTATTACTGCAATTACTATGGGATTTACCCAACCCTTTATCAGACGTCTACTAGAGCCCTAAATGGATCGATTTTGTACACTACCTATCATTTGAACGTTACCACCTACATCTTTGACCCTGTCGGAAACCAGATCGCGGGTGCTGTCTACAGAAACATCACAAAAGCCTCCGGCGGTTTTCTGGCTCTGGGTCTGACGAGGACGCCTGACATTAGACTTACAGCACTTGGCTTGCTGTGCGACTACAAACCCAACCTTCAACCTTCTGACCCTACAGCCAGCGGAACGTCCAAACTTGTCATATTGCAGCTTGGGCAAGTGGGAGGTGTGTAGAACGAACAGTCGAGGACAGTTTTCGATAATTGCCGCTCTGCTCGTCGCGGTCGTGCTCGTGATAACGGTCGTAATCACATATTCTGCGATTCGAAACAGCCCTGTTCAAGACCAACCTCAAATTATGAGTGCCATAGACGAAACTAATCTTGCAATAAGACAGATGTTAGGCTTCACAGTTGGATACTATGGTTCAGTACTACAGGTTACAGGGAACTCCTCCTGGGCGAGAATGCGTGCCACAAACTATTTTCAAAATGGAACAGCTTACATCGCCAACGTGCATCCTGAGTATGGAACAAGTCTCAGCGTCACCAAGATAGACATGCAGGCAAGCTGGTTCTCAAACTGCAGCTACAGCGCCGGAGACCTCGCCGTAAGGTACAACCTGACATCGCTTGGAATTTATGGAATAACGTATGAAACCTCCTCCAAGCTAATGGTGAACGTTAATAGCTCGGCGAGCCCTGGCGAAGCAAGAATCACTGTAACCAAAGATGACGGCGAACCGCTGGTAAACCTTGGAAGGAGCAGTTTCAAATTCTACAACTACACCTTCACTAACTCCACGTGGCAGGCAGTAACCCCCTCAAGCGAACCCAAGGTTTTCGCAAACGGCACATACCTGATAGATGTACCCTGGGGCATAGATTCACTTGCATACACAGTTCAGGTTGAGGACTCCAGAGGATTGATAGTTGCAGCGTCGTCGTTCAGCAGATACACATGCACGATGAACTGGGATCAGAAGTACTCCACACTTCCAGATACAACACTTGTAGTGGAGTTACTGCAGAATGGAACCATGAAATGGCTTGGACAGAATCTCACCCAGACAAAGCCTGTGCCGCCGATCCCAGTCAGATCGATACATGTGAATCAAACGATAAACAACGTAGACCAAGAAGTGCCATTTCAGATTGAAGACTGGGCCTCAGACTACAAGATTCCGCTCGGATTGACGAGCAATGCAAGCATCTTTAGCAGTAGAAATATGATAGTGTTTCTTGTCAACCCAAGGACTTTAAACAAGACCACCATATGGTGGGATGGAAGAGACACAGCTACCCAAACACCGTACGCATATACAAGTGGGAATTTCTCTGTAAACACCTTTCAAAGAACCTTAACCAATGGAATCCTGACTTTGCAGATTGACTTCAGCGGCAGCGCGAGCTCATTCAAAGTCAATTCCACCATTGGAACAGTATCCAGCACAGCCGAATTCATGCGAATCAACAACAAGGTCGCGCATTATGGATGGTCTGAACCGACCTATGCTATCATGAACGGCACAGTAAGAGTGGTTGTACAACACGAAGTCGAATGGAACAACAACGGTGTGACAGGATGTCCAAATGTCTACGCTCAAATAGTCATCACGCTCCCGGCAAACGCCACATACTACACATATCAGCTACGGTTGATGTTCGCAAATTCAAGTCAAACCCGAAACGTAACAGACCTCTGCCCGATAAAGCTAACCACTTCAATCAAGCAGTTCTTGACAGAGAACGGGACGACAGCAGGAGGATACCCAATCATTTCTAACGTCACTGCGTTCTTCTACGACTACAACTCATCATGCTTGGCCCACCATTGGAGCCAAATGAATTCAACTGTCAGCAAAGGGGCAGGAATAATGTTCACGGATACAGCAAACCTCAACCTGTATTTCTTCGACAATGACACAACCAAGACTGGAGGATTGAGAACCAATTCTACGGCAGGCACAATAGAACTGCTTCCAGTCAGTAAGACCCCGGTCAGCTTCGCTGACTACAAGGATATCACCTGGAATGGCGCCGTAGTGACTTTCAATCAAACTACACCTATCTACAAGGAAGAAAGCGGAACGATAACTGGTCTGTGGATACTCGTGGAATACCCACCTGCACTCACGGTTATCGTGGAGAACTAGTGCAGGCATTTGTTGTCAATCTTGATTTGAAGTTCATACATGTTAAATATGGAAAAATAGGTTTTTCTTGACAGTAAAGGTGAGAATAGTTGACCCTCAACAATAGAAAGACACGAAAAGCCATATCACCAATACTTGCCACGTTACTGTTGATAGTAATCGCTGTGGCAGCGATCGTGGTAACGTATGCGTGGGTAATGACTTACATGGGCAACGCTGGACAACAGGCAGGAGTAATCCTCTATAAAGCAAACGTCAGATTCTATGAAAACGGCACAAAAATAGACATCGACATAGGAAACTCTGGAACCTCAGACACGGAGATCACTCAAGTGTACTTTGGTACGTCAGCCAGCAACATGGAGAACCAGGCGACCGCCCCACCATTGCCAGTTACTCTTGCAGCAAAAGCGACAACCCGAATAACGATAAGCAACACCACCAACACCAACTTGTGGTCACCCAAAACAACGTACTACTTCAAAGTAGTCACGTCGTCAGGGCAAATGCTGCCAGCATGGCCTGAACAATCACCGAACAGCTTCAGCTAAGAAAAGCCCCCCTTTTTGTCTAACGCAGAAACCATCTTCTTTGAACCCTCTCGTAAACGATTAAATATCGTTGACAACAAACCACTATCATTCTTGGTGGACCCTGTGCAGATTGAAACCGAAATCGAACTGACCAAAACAACCATCGCCCTCCTGTTTCTGCTGTATGCCTCTCTGAGCGACTGGAAAAGCCGCGAAGTCAGCGACACCATGTGGGCATTGATGGCTCCGCTGGGTCTCGCCCTGACCCTTATTGAAATGTACATCAACGGGTTTTCACAGTTGCCTTTATATGGCATATGTTTCGGCCTGACCTCAGCCTTCGCCATAGCCATTTTCTACGCGGGCGGCTTCGGCGGAGCAGACGCCAAAGCCCTCATGTGCCTCGCACTCATGCTGCCGTTCTATCCGACGAACTTGCTGACGCCAGTGACGAATGAAATTTCGCCCATTGCATTGAGTTTTTTTCCGTTGAGCATCTTTAACAATTCTGTGTTGCTTGCGGCTCTGACCGCCGTGGTCATGCTATTGTATAACGTTGTGTGGCGTCTGAAAACAGGCGACAAGCTGTTCAGCGGAACATACAAGAACGAGTCAGCGGGAAGAAAGCTAATCGTGATTCTAACAGGCTACAAGGCGTCAGTAGACAAGATGAAGCAGAAATGGCACGTTTACCCGCTTGAGGATGTTGAAGAGAACACGGAGAAACAGCCTGAAAGAAAACTTCTGGTCGTACCCAAAGATGAAGGCAGAGACGCCGTGGTCAAAAGGCTAGACGACGCGGTTAAAGCCGGCAGGATCCCAGACCGCGTTTGGGCAACGCCTGGGCTTCCATTCCTGATCTTCATAACCGTCGGCCTGCTCCTAGCATTGTTCGTAGGCGACATCATCTGGACCCTCATAGGCATACTCATCCCAAGATAAGCAGTATCTGAAGGCATAAATCGGCCGCCAACATCATATTTTGGCAAAGCAGGGACAGGATTGAACGGGAAACTGTTCGGCAGTTCAGGCGTCCGCGGATTGGCCAACGTCGAGGTTACGCCGAGCCTAGCGGCTGAAATAGGAGCGGCCGTTGCAACATGCTCCAAACCCCTGAAAGTCGTCGTCGGCAGAGACACTCGCACCTCAAGCGCAATGCTGGAGGACGCTGCAGTCGCAGGGCTGCTTTCAGGCGGAGCAGACGCGTGGCAACTAGGCATCGTGCCGACGCCGGTTCTAGCTTTCCTGACAAAGCGGCTGAAAGCTGACGCGGGCATCATGATAACCGCTTCACACAACCCGCCGCAGTACAACGGCTTGAAGATTTTCAACGCTGACGGAATGGCCTACGCCATGAAAAGCCAAGACAAGGTTGAAGAAACAATTAGGAAAAAAAAGTTCAAGAGGATAGACTGGGCTGACCTGGGAGAATCCCAAAGGGCGGACGAAAACCGCTTGTACGCCGAAGCAGTATGCAGGAAGACTAAGCTGAGCAGAAAATGGCACGTAGTGGTTGACCCAGGCTGCGGAGCCACCTACAGCTTGGCGCCGCATATCCTGAAGGGCTTGGGGTGCAGGGTTACGAGTTTGAACGCGCAGGCAGACGGCTTTTTCCCGGCTAGAAGCCCTGAACCCAACATGGAGTCCCTCAAGCCATTGGCCAAAGTTGTCAAGTGCTTGGGAGCGGACGTCGGGGTCGCCTACGATGGCGACGGTGACAGAGCAGCTTTCATCGATGAGAAGGGCAACTTCGCAGATTTTGACCGGACCCTAGCGGCGTACGCGGCGCACGTGGCCGAGCAGAATGCTGGCGCAGTGATCGTGACAAACGTTGAAGCGTCGATGAGCATCGAAAAGATGGTTGCGCAGCATCATGGAAAGGTCGTCAGGACAAGGGTCGGCGACGTCTACGTTTCAGAAGAAATCAAAAAACGCAAAGCAGTCTTCGGGGGTGAACCTTGCGGAGCATGGATCCACCCGCAGCTGCACTATTGTCCAGACGGCATCCTCACTTCTGCACTGCTACTCAAGACACTTGAAGATGAAGACACAGAGCTTTCAGAATTCGTCGTCCAAGCACCCGTGTACCCGACTATCAGAAAAAACGTAGCATGCAAGAACACTCACAAACACAGAATCATGAAACAACTCGGCGACAGCCTCAGAAGCGCTTTTCCTGAACACAAAGAGACTTCTGACGTTGACGGAGTCAGACTTACGCTTGAAGAAGGCTGGATACTCGTGAGAGCCTCAGGGACAGAACCCCTAATAAGGCTGACCGTTGAGGGCGAATCGTTAAGAACAGCAAACAACATAATGGAAAAGGGCACATTACTAGTCAAAAAGCTCGTGAAAGAGTGAGCCAAATGAAAGCTGCAATCTTGGCCGCCGGCGAAGGCGTGCGGCTTCAACCGATCACGGCGACACGGCCGAAGCATCTGATAAAGGTCGGGGGAAAACCCATCATCGAACACTGCCTGAACGCGCTCAAGCAAGCGGGAGTAGAGGAAGCAGTAATCGTCGTTCACTACATGGCAGACGCGATTCGCCAATACTGCGGGGACGGAAAAAACTTCGGTCTCAAACTCGAGTACGCTGAGCAGAAAGCTATGCTCGGAACAGGCAACGCGGTGAGCGTTGTGGAACCATACGTGAAAGGAGACTTCCTACTCGTGAACGGCGACATGATGTTCACGGCAAAATCCGTGAAGAACGTGGCTGACCTGCACCTGAAAGACAAGCCGGCCGCAACGATGGCCGTAGTACCCGTTGAGAAGCCAGAGAACTACGGAATAGTTGAAGTTGAAAACGAGAAGAACGTCAAACGAATCGTTGAGAAGCCTAAACGTGAAGAAGCATCCACGAACCTTGCAAACGCTGGCATCTACGCTTTTTCACCTGAAATCTTCGCCAAGATAAAGCAGACCTCTGCAACGCCAAGGGGCGAATATGAAATCCCAGACGCGCTTTCACTCCTCATAAACGAGGGAAGACAAGTCTTGGCCGTGAAGGTTCCTAGCACCGACTGGATCGACATCGGAAGACCATGGGACCTTCTCGACGCAAACCGCTGGGCGTTGGAGAGGATGAAGCCTAAGCAGTTGGGACTGATAGAGGACGGTGCACACTTGGTCGGTCCAGTGGCAGTGGCTGAAACTGCCCGGATACGTTCAGGAGCGTACATTGAAGGCCCAGCGTTCATAGACGGAGAATGCGACATAGGACCCAACTGCTACATTCGACCCTGCACCAGCGTGGGCAAGAAGACGAGAATAGGCAACGCTTGCGAAGTCAAGAACAGCATAATAATGGACAACGTGCATATTGGACATCTTTCATACGTCGGAGATAGCGTGGTCGGAGAAAACTGCAACTTGGGAGCTGGAACGATCACGGCAAACTACAGGTTCGACGCTGGAACCGTAGAGGTGACGGTGAAAGAGAATGTCATGGACAGCGGCAGAAGAAAACTCGGCGCAATCTTTGGAGACAACGTGAAAACAGGGATAAACGCGCTTTTCATGCCCGGCGTGAAAGTCGGCAACGGCAGCTGGGTCGGCCCCAACGTCATGGTGCAAAGAGACCTGCCACCCAAGAGCACAGTCCTGCTAAAACAGGACCTGAACATCAGAGACTGAGCAGTTACATCCAAGGTTTTCCGAAAACAATAAAAGTGTTCAAAGACTTTTCTCGGTGGACCAACATGAGACAAGAAAAAATAGTCAAACTTTTGAAGGAAATGATTCGAAATTCAAAGCGGAGCGACAGAGAACTCGCCAAGGCCCTGGGAACATCGCAGCCGACAGTGACCAGAAACAGAAAACTGTTGGAACCATACATCAAAAGCTACACCATCGTCCCAGACTTCCACAAGGTCGGCTACGAAATACTGGCCGTAACCTTCGCCAAGGCAAAGACCTACGACAAAAAAGAGGCTGAGAAACAGCTGCAAATCGCCACAAAATGGCTGAAAGAACACCCAAACATCATGTTCGCGTCTGACGGCGAAGGCCTAGGAAAAGACGTAGTCATGGTCTCACTTCACAAGAGCTACTCCAAGTACGCCGACTTCATGCGCGACTGCACCGTCAGCCTCTCAAACTACTTGACTGACGTCCAATCCTTCATAGTCAGCCTGAAGACCGCCGTACTGTCCAAGCCGTTCGACCTCACGTGTCTGGCAGACGACATTGAAAGCATAACATAAAAGATTACGGTGTACTTCAAACAGTTCAGGCTCCGCACGCAGAACAAAGTGCACCCCCCTTTTGATGACCCTAAAACGTTTGCACTTCAAGTGCCCGCAGGAGTCCAGTTCGCCTTCCTGCAGAATCCTCGAGTTCTGTTGATTTAAATAGTTGTTCTACAATTCCGTTAGGGTAGAACGGGGGTTACGTGATTGTCAGTGGCGCAGAGAAAGTTTTTCAGCGAAATCACAGCACTCGCTGACAAGAATGTGGTTGTCATAACCGCAGCGGGAAAGAAGCTTAGCGGCATGTTAATCGGCATTAACCCTGACACTATGAGCCTCTGTCTGGCAGAAGCCAAGGACGAAGAGGGAAAAGTGCTTCACAGGGTGTTTCTCAACGGTAACAACGTGGCCCAGATACTGGCTGTGGAGAAGCCCTTCAACCTGAAGGCCCTCGCAGACCGTCTGGAAAAAGTGTTTCCGACGATGGTAAGACTGTACGAGGACAAAGGGTTCATCTGGGTCATGGACAAGGTTAAAGTAACCGAGAAAGGCGTCGTAGAAGGCTCAGGCCCTGCGGCTGAACGTGTTGAAAAAGTGTTCGTACAGTTCATAGGCGAAGCGAAAGGCAAAACCTAGATGAACCAGCGAAACTGTTGTTCCCCTTTCTTCTTTTCTTCAGTCACAGTCCGTATCAACCCGAAGGATTCGAGGACCTTCTTGGTTTCTCCAGCGGCAACGTCAAGCCTCGAAAGGTCAACGTCCATGCCTAAAAACTTGTTCAAACACTGAAGAGCATACCGAGTGGCCTCTGCGTCAGGGTAGGTTCCCAACGTTTCAACAAGAAGAGAGAAGCTTTTCATGTTCCTCAACCTCGCCAATCCTACCGTGAGACCTGCTATTCCGAAAATCTGACCGACCATGACTTTCGTCCCAAGCTTCAAAGCCTTGTCCATAGTTTCAAGGTCTGAGGCAGCGGAGAAAACCTGCGGGGGCGTCTTGACCTCCTCCTGTCTGAACCCTCCGAGCGTGACCACGTATTCGCAGTCGAGTTCCTGCGCTATGTCCAGTATGCGCCCGCAAAGCTCATACTGGCCAGCAGTCGTCAGAGCCTGCGTGTTGCCGTACCAGATGATGAGGTCGCGTCCGCCATTCGGGCTTTTGCAATAGTAGAGCTCATTGACGGGAGAACGTATTCCGCCTTCAGCAGTGGTTATGGCCAAGTCTTGGAAAGCTGAAGAATGAATCTCTGCAAACCGCACGGCCTTCAGCTCGTGGATCAGATGCAAAGCCGCGATGTTGGCGACAAACCCTATTCCAGGCAGTCCTTCGACCAGAACAGGCTTTTCAAGCTTGGGCTTCTCAGACATCTCGATAAGGCAGACCATTCTTTTACTCTCTTGACGACAGGCAACTAGTAGAGAAAAAGTTGGGCAATATAAGTGTGTTTGGCATTCAGCAGGGCACTACTTGAAAGAGGCCAGCTTCAGCTTCTCCAAGTCCCGCAGGAATTTCAGCACGTGTTCAGGGTTTGTTTCACTGTACTCAGCTGAAACTGCATTAACTATCTCCAAGACGTTCCTGTGCCCGTCTATGAAATTCAGAATCTCGGGAACTTTCTTGGTGAATTCAGCGTCTTTCTCAATGACATCTTGGTACCATTCATATTCTTTTTCGCCAAGAGCCTTTCTTAATGAGCCGAAATCCAAAGTGCCCTTAAAAAGCCTCATGGGAACGAGTCTTCTCAGTTCTCCATCTGTCTCAGGCAGTGTTGGAAGGGTCAGGCTGGATTTTTTCGCCAAGAAATCCACGGTCTCCTCAAGCCTTCTGGTTTCCTTCTTCCCTAGCTCTCGGATTTCCTCGCAGTAAGCGCCTAGGTAAGTGTTGAGTTCTACGCTTCTGTCGATTCTCTTGACTGATTTGACGGCTTCTTGCTCGCGCCAGACTACGTGGTTCAGCTTGCTCGTGTAGACTGACGCAGTCTTTGCGAGTTCCTTAGCCAATTCTTCAGAGTTCCGTTTGAGTTTGGGGTCCTGTCTTTTCCTTGACAGCTCTTCTACTGCTTGTTTTCCTGCTTCTTCGATCCGAATCATGCCCTGGGATGCAGTTTGAGTTGCCAGCAAGAACGCGTCTTCCGCCGTTGCGTTTGCCAGCGTCAGCGCCGCAACTGTGGTTATCCATCCTACTCTTCGGAGGCTGTCTTCGCTGACTTTGTCGATGGTGTCCATGCTCGTGTGGTAGTACAAGTCTGGCCATTGAAGCAGCATCACACATGGCACGCCGATGGTCGAGTCTGCGAATTCTGCATGGTCGCTTCCACCGCTGAAGGCCGCGCGGTCATAACGGAAAGTCGACGAGGACGTGCCAAAGGAGGAGGGCATGTCAAACTCCTTCACAGACGTTTCCATCAACCCGTAGACTAGGTCGTTGAGGAATGAGGGCAGCGAATCTGGTGTGCAGTCAAGGTTCAGGGTGGACCTGCACAACTGCTGGTTCTGGCCGACCATGTCAAGGTTGATTCCCGCGACTAGCCTCGCAGGCAGGTCTTCGCGGCTGTGAAGGTAGGCTATGGAACCGTAGGTCTCTGGCACCCAGATGAACCTGATGGTCCTTGCCGGAGGCTCAATCCTGCCCGAATCGATCAGGGCTCTTATGGTTCTGGCTATTTCCATGAGCAGGCCGCTGCCTGAAGCGTTGTCGTTCGCGCTGGGCTTCGGGTGACACAGATGAGCGATGAGGAACACTTCCTCGTTGGGTTTTGTGCTGCCCGGAATTGTTGCAGTAACCACGTCCAGCTTGCTTGGAAACAGTTTTGCATCAACCTTCGCTTTCAGCTTGACTTTTTTCCCTTTCTTCAGTAACGCCCGCAAGTGTTCTCCTTGTCTCTTGCTGAGCGAGAAGCCAAACGTGACCTTGCCAGACTCTTCTGCTGTCGGCCAAATAGACTGGTAAGCATGAGCATCAGGAATGTCCATGCTTTCGCGGACGTTAGGCATCTCAAACGTTATAGTGTCCGTGATCACGCCAGCAGCGCCCCTCTTGAACACGGCCTCTTCATGGACAAGTCTTGCCCGCCCCGTGGCTAACACGAGCTTGCCTTTGACGTCCTTTCCTTCGTAGTCCGCGGCTTTGACCCCCGCGCCTACGTCCACGAGCTCGGCGGTAACACCTTCAGGAGGCGTTGCGTTGCTGAGGGTGTGCAGGCTTTGAGGCGTGTCTTCGTACGTGACTATGAGCCTGTCTTCAGGTTCAACAAGCCGCAGTTCAGCACTTTTCACGGTCCAGCCCATTGGCAAGGTGTAGGTCCAGTATTTCTTAGCACCATCAGACACGTACTGTTCGATAGTTGCGTCTTTCAAACCCATCTTCACAAGTTCGTTCTTGACGTATTCTGCTGCTTCATGAAACATCGTGGAAGCTTGAATTCTGTGGAAACGTGCAACCTGAGCAACGTAGGATTTGGCGATGTTGCCGGAAAGCTCTTCCTTCACAAGCTTGTTCAAACTCATAAACAAACCTCATCGATGCTGCAGATGATGAATCTTTTATATTCGTGCTTATGTGTCTTTGGATAAGGCTCAAGAGATGTCTTTTGAAACGAAGGAGAAGGACCTGTTAGCGAGAATAGGCAGGCTCAAGACTAAGAGTGGCACAGTGGAGACTCCGCTCCTGTTCCCGGTGGTTAACCCTTTCACGCAGCTTGTTCCGCCCAGCAGGTTGAAGGAAGAGTTCGGTTTCGAAGCGGTGATAACCAACGCGTACATCCTGAAAAAACACGTTGAAAACCAGCCTGCAAAGAACGGTTTGCACAGGTTTCTGGGTTTCGATGGAGCAGTAATGACTGACTCTGGGGCCTATCAGACCCTCGTCTATGGAGACGTGGAAGTCACACCTAGGGAGATTGTGGAATATCAGGAGTACATAGGCTCGGATATCGCCACGATCTTGGACATTCCAACAGGCTGGAAAGTCTCTGAGAAACGTGCACGACAAACAGTCGATGAAACGGTGAAGCGGGCCGAACAATTCCAAGAGTTCAAGGTTCGGGAAGACATTCTGTGGGTAGGTCCTGTGCAGGGCGGAAAATACTTGAACCTCGTGGCCGAGTCTGCGAAGGAGATGAGCAGGCTTCCCTTCGACATTCACGCGTTAGGAAGCCCGACTGAGGTGATGGAACGTTACCGTTTCGACGTTCTAGTTGACATGATAATGGCTGCGAAGATGAACCTTCCCGTTGAACGTCCCTTGCACCTGTTCGGAGCCGGCCACCCATTCATGTTCGCGTTGGCCGTGGCGCTTGGATGCGACTTCTTCGACTCTGCAGCATACGCGTTATACGCGAAACAGAACCGTTACCTCACGGAAACGGGCACACTTAGACTTGACAACTTGGAGTATTTTCCCTGCACCTGCCCAAAATGCGCGAAGACATCGCCTAGAACGGTCTCTGAGCTTCCTGAAAAAGACAGGGAAACATTCCTGGCTGAACACAACCTGCACGTGTGCACCGGCGAGTTGAGGCGCATCAAACAGGCGATAAAGGATGGAAGGCTGTGGGAGCATCTTGAAACGCGAGCACACGGGCATCCAACCCTGCTTCAGGCTCTGAAGAAGCTGAAGAAATATCAGGAATTCATAGAAAAAAGTGACCCCTCAACAAAAAGCAGCGGCCTCTTCTACTATGATTCAGCCGGATTGGCGCGGCCGGAAATTCTGCGCCACAGGAAGAGGATGGCTGAAAAGTACACTCCGCCGGAGAAGGCGAAAGTTCTGCTGCTGGCACCCCAGACCCGGATGAAACCGTTCCACAAGTCTGGAACCTTCAGAGAACTTCTACGCAAACTGCCTGAACAGCTTAGAAATACGGAGAAAACTCATGTTTGTTTTTACGCTGCACCCTTCGGCGTGGTTCCGATGGAACTAGATGAAGTGTACCCTCTTTCACAGCATGAGACTGCGCTTCCACTGGACAAAGAAACAGTTGAATATGTCGCAGAACAGGTGAACACTTACATCCAAGTGACAGACTACAAAACCGTCATACTCGTCAACGACAAAGAAAACTGGAACAACACCATCATGAAAACCTGCAAGAAAGCTTGTTCACAGAAGACCATAAAGTTTCAGTGTATCAACATGCACAAAAACACGGGCAAAGCCCCGTCTGAACGCTTAAGGAAAGATTCGGTAGCCGATGGGAAGGCCAGACTTGGTCAGAGCTGACTTGCACGTTCACACGAAATATTCACAGGACTCATCAATAAGTCCTAAGATTCTGGTGGACCAGCTTTTCGCTCACGAGTCGGTCAAAGCGGTCGCGGTGACAGACCACAACAACATCGACGGCTACAACAAAGTGCGGCAGCTGGCAAAACCGTTCGAGGACATTCTGATAATTCCAGGAGTCGAGACCACCACGCCCGTGGGCGACCTGCTTGTTCTAGGCGTCACTGAACTGCCGCCCAAGCCATGGAACGCCGAGGACGTTATCGATTTCGCGAAGAAAAACAGCGGAGTCGTGGTCGCTGCTCACCCCTACAGGGAATATGGTCTCGGAAGCCTTGCCAAGAATTATGATGTAGATGCCGTTGAAATCTTGAACGGTGGCACGCCCTCGCATCTGAACAAACTGGCGGAGAACCTAGCGAGAGAGATGAACGTTCCCGGCGTGGCTGGCACGGACGCGCACAACGCCGATGAGTTGTGGACCGTCTACACGGAGATTCAAGCGCATTTGGATGTGGATGAGGTTTTACGGGCGATAAAGAAAGGGCTGGTCAAGGCCTGTTCAAGTTCAGGGTCAATACATTTTTAAAAGGGCAGAAAACAATTTACTGAACTGACGGATTGAAAAGATGGGTCAATTACAGATTGGATTTCTGGGCGGAGCCAGGGAAGTCGGCAGGCTGGCAATATCCGTGAAAGCGGAGAAGTCGCAGGTCCTGCTGGACTATGGTACAATGTTAGACCATGAACCCGGGTTTCCGATGCATGTGCCCCCGAAGGACGTTGACGCTATAATCCTTTCGCACAGCCATCTGGACCATTCTGGAGCCATCCCGATATTTTACATACAAGGAAGGAAGCCACTGTACACGAACAAGCTGAGTATGGAGCTGAACCACCTGCTGATCTCGGATTTTATTCACCTTTCCAGTTACTACCTGCCTTTCGAGTATCTTGAACTGAAGGCGATGATGCAGAACAGCAAGCACGTAAATTTTGATGACCCGCAAAAGGTCGGAGACATAACGTTCCAGTTCAAGAATGCGGGACACATACCTGGAAGCGTTCAAACACTGATTGAGGCTGAAGGAAAAAAGGTGCTGTACACTGGCGACTTTAACCTGACAGACACGAGGCTTCTGGAAGGCGCCAAGATGGATTACAAGGACTTGGACGCTGTCATGATCGAAAGCACATACGCGAACGAGGAGCACACTGAACGCAGGGAGCTTGAAAGAAAGTTTGTGGACGCGTGCACAGACGTTGTGGAAAGAGGCGGCACTGTTCTAGTCCCAGCCTTCGGCGTAGGCCGTTCTCAGGAACTCGTGTGCGTGTTAGCAGCGCACCATTTTGAATACCCCGTCACGATTGATGGCATGGCGCGCGAAGTAAGCAGAGTGATGATGAGCTACCCTGGATTTTTGCGAGACGACAGAGGTTTCGCTGATGCCGTGCACTCTACTAACTGGGTGGAAGGCTGGAGAGACAGGAGGAAAGCCACGAAGACGACCGGAGTCATAATCTCCCCGGCAGGCATGCTCAAAGGCGGTCCTGCCATGTTCTACACGTCGAAACTCGGCAAAAAAGCTGACAACGCCATCTTTCTGGTCAGCTATCAGATTCCGGGCACGCCTGGAAAGGAACTCTTGGAGAAGGGCATATGCGTGATCGATGGTAAAATGCGGAAAGTCAAGGCCAGAGTGCAGCATTTCGATTTCTCGTCACACTGCGGAGCGAGCGAGCTTAGAGAAGCACTGAAAAAACTGGGTGGAAAGCCCAAGGTGTTCGTGGTTCACGGCGCTGAAGGAAACTGTGAGCTTCTTGCCAAATATGCAAAAAACGAACTGGGTTTGGAAGCGACTGCTCCTAGAACAGGCGACACGTTCAAAGTCTAGAGAGTCAATGCGCAATGGTGACGATTGGAATCCTAAGTGTTGGGAAAACGGATTCCGAGGTTCTGAACAGAATCGCAGAGAACCTGAGAATGGCCTTCAGTGAAGCAGAAATCACCGTAGCATCAGAGGCTTTGCCGATCCCTGAAGAGGCCTTCAGCAGAGCTAGGCAGCAGTACCGGTCAGACATTATACTGAATGCGATTCGTGGCTATGCTGAAAAAGACGGCACGACCAGAATGTTGGGAGTTGCGGACGTTGACATTTTCATGCCCAAGTTGAACTTTGTTTTCGGCCAAGCAGAATGTCCTGGCAAAGCGGCGCTCATATCGCTGTTCAGGCTTAAACCAGAGTTTTACGGAAGACCTTCGAACGTTCAGGTAGTAATCGACAGAGGAACAAAAGAGGCTGTACATGAAATCGGGCACACTCTAGGGCTGAAACACTGTGCAAACCCGTATTGTGTCATGTACTTTTCAAACTCCATCTTTGAAACAGACCGAAAGCAAAGCTTATTCTGCAACAAGTGCTACTTGAAAACCCAATCAACAACCGCAGAACCAGGGAAGATGCGTGACTGACACGTTCAAAACACGACCCGTGTACCTGTTGCCTGTACTCGCAAGCCTCCTTTTTGGAATGCTCTGCACTTACTTGGTTATGCAGTCGCAGATGGAAATGTACGCAGTGACACCTTTCCCTGAGGGCGTCGGGTCTCTTTTCAACGCGCTTTACTTTGTCGTCCTCACCGGCATGGGCGCAACGCTGCTCTACCTCCTGCTCAAACGAAAAAAGGTCAAGTCAATCACTCTGATCACTGGCTTCGCTTTGACCCTTGCAGTTCTTCTGCTTTCCTTCGTTTACCTGCTGGCTGTATTCTATATCATTGCTCTTCCGGAGACGCTTGCGATCATTTTGGGCACGATCATCTCTGCCGTTGCAGCCGCAGCCGTGGACGTTGCAGTGTTCAGAAACCACAGTAAAGCCTCTGAAGTGTCAGTTCTGCTTCTCGGCGGAGGGCTCGGCGCTTTCCTCGGATTTTCCATTCAGACCTTAAGTGCCATACTCATCCTGTTGGCGTTGGCCATCTATGACGTGTTCGCGGTCTACAGAGGGGCAGTCGGCAAGATAGCACACGGTGGACTTGAAAAACTTCGCGGCCTGAGCTTCAGCTTCAAGGACGTCCAGATGGGGTTAGGCGACCTGACGTTCTATTCCCTGCTTGTCAGCCTCGTTTGGGCAAAGTCGAACCCAATATTCTTGATTGCCTCGATTGCAGGAGTTCTGGTCGGAGTGTTCATTGCTTTCAAAATGCTTGAAAGAAAAGGAATCTTTCCAGGACTGCCTTTTCCCATAGCGCTGGGGCTATTGCCATTCCTCATCTATCTTTCCCTGTCAGGAACATGGGCGACATTACTAGTATGAGCCTGCCGTGCTCTCAGAACCCAGACATGCCCATCGGGTGACTATCGAAGGGTTTTCTTCGTCTCTGTGGCGACTATTCCATGCGCCTTCATTATGCGCATGAACTCGCTATATAATCTTCCATCCATTCCCAAAGTTTCAGGCGGTATCACGCCTTTCTCCGTGATCATTCCCTTTGCCATGAGTTGAGCCGCAGCGGAAGTTGTGTAAGCGGTGGTTCTTGCCATGGCAGTGACGTGCAGTTTCTTGTCAGCAGATTCGAACACGTGATAAGTGAAGGATACATGTTTGTCGTTTTGTTTTCCTGTTACTTGGATGCGCATGATCACGATATCTGGCACGTCTTTTTTCTTGAGTTTCTTTTCAAAAAGCTTGGCAGTCAATTCTTTCGGAGACACGCTGATTTTTCCGATTTGCACAGGTTTTTCTTCGAAGAACCCAAGCGTCTTGAGCAGTTTTATCTTTTCCACGTGTCCTGGGTATCGCAGAGTCTTCTCCCACATGTCCCCGCAGTCTTTGACCGTGTAGAGGAGCGTTCTGAGGCCGTCGGTGTAGAAGGCTTCGAGCTTTCCGACGCCGGGAAAATCTGTTTCTTCAAGTCCGCTTAAAGGTTCCACTTGGACTGTTTTGCCGTTTCTTACTATGTTGACTTTTCGATTGTACATGTCTATGAGGTCGTTCACGGACCATGTTATCACGTAACCCAACGGCGGCAGAGGCTTTTCTGGCAATCCTCCGTTCAGCATGTGGACGCTTTCAACACTGTCAAGTTTGCCTATGGCATGTCCAGCAAGAATGTTGCCGAACCCAGGGCTCATTCCATAGTCTGGAAGGAGACTGACGTGCGCCCGTGAAGCTTCCTTGTTGAGGGTCATAACGTCTTCAGGCATGTAAGAAACATCGACAAGGTTCGTTTTCGCGGCGACAGCTGCCCTGCACACCTGATAGCCCATGCTGCCAGGCAACGCTCCGACGGCCAAGTCGAACCGACTCAACGCTTCTATGAGTTCTGTCTTGTTTGAGGCGTCGAGCCTGATGCATGAAACGTTTGCACGGTTAATTCTACACGCTGCTTCGGTGGCTCGAGCCTTGTCCACGTCAGCAAGCACTACCTCAGCCGAGGCAAGGTTTCCGGCCAAGTCTCTGGCCACGACGAAGCCTATGTTCCCGCAGCCGATCACGAGTATCTTCATTTCAGACACGTGGAAAATGTAGAGTTTTCAACAGCTTAAACCTTGTTGGAACTCAGCCGAGAATGCATTCTGCGTCTCTATAGATGAGTTCAGGTTTTGGCGAGTGCCTGTTTCAAGTCCTCTATTATGTCGTCCACGTCTTCGATTCCCACAGAAAGCCTTACCAGGTTATCCGTGATGCCAGCCTTCTCTCTTTCTGCTTTCGGCACGACCGCATGCGTCATAGAAGCTGGGTGCTCTATGAGGGTCTCCACGGCGCCCAAGCTCACGGCCAGCGTGCACAGTTTGACCGAGTTCATGAGCCTTTTTCCAGCTTCGAAACCGCCCTTCAATTCGAAACAGATGACGCCGCCGAAGCCGCTCATCTGCCTCTTGGCCAGCTCATGCTGGGGATGCGATTTCAAGCCTGGATAGTAGACCCTTGCGACCTTAGGGTGCGACTCGAGAAACTGTGCTACTTTGAGAGCGTTCTCGTTGTGCCTCTGCATTCTAAGAGGCAGAGTCTTGATGCCACGAAGAGTGAGCCACGCTTCGAACGGTCCAATCGTCCCGCCCGTGTTCTTCAGGACAGGGTCTAAGGCTTTGATGAAACGTTTTGAGCCCACGATGATGCCGGCGACCAAGTCGCTGTGGCCGCCCAAATATTTCGTGAGGCTGTGGATGACCACATCTGCACCGAGTTCGATCGGCCTCTGGAAGTACGGCGACATGAAAGTGTTGTCAACCATCGTCATTATGCCTTTTTGTTCTGCAAGCTTTGCGACTTCACGGATGTCCGTGAGTTTCAGTGTGGGGTTTGCTGGAGTTTCCAGGTAGATGAGCTTCGTGTTCTTTCTTATGGCCGATTTGATGTTTTGCGTGTTGGATGAGTCGACGAGTGTGAAGTCTACGCCGTAGTTTGAGAGAATGTCGAGGAAAAGCTTGGCTGTTCCCCCGTATATGCAGTCAGTTGAGATTACATGGTCGTTCTTCTTAACTGCTGACATGACGGCAGCTGTTATTGCGGCCATTCCTGACGCGCATGCACGGGCATCCTCGCCATTTTCCAATGCTGCCACGTTCTTTTCTAATGCGCGTGTAGTCGGGTTTCCCAGACGAGTGTAAATGTATCCTTCTTCTGCCCCTGAAAACCTTGCAGCACCCTGGTCTGCGTCCTTGAAAGCGAAGGTTGACGTCTGATAGATCGGCATAACAACAGAACCGGTAACAGGGTCAGGAGACTGACCACCGTGAACTGCCTTCGTAGCAAACCCATGTTTGTCCATGCTAATTGCCCCCAGCTTAATCTTCCTCGTGACTATTTTAGTTTTGTGAGCCTGCCGCCAGCCACACGTCTGAACGTAGAGGTTCAAAAGCTTCGGAAGGCTTCCACCAGCCGGCCTTTTCAAGAACGGCCATTCAAATGAAACGAGAATGAAAATAGGCTAACTCTCTCAAGCGCTGCTCATACTTCACGGATTTCACATTGCAGCTTCTTGATTATTTCTTCAGCCTTCAAAGGCTCAACCTTCAAAGTGTAAAGCATGCCAGGCGTCCGCAGCTTCAACTTCACATGACCTTTCATTCTCTTGACCAAGCAGTATTCAGCACGTCCACTCGTCGACACAAATTTCTCGGCATCAACGATTTCAGCAGGCACAGTCTCACCCACCATCAGCGCAACCTTGGCCAAGCATGCTATTATCTGTTTTGGTGAAAAGAAACGAACACAAGAACATTCACCCCAATGCGGCCTTCACACAAATTCGCCCTCCCTATAAACATACTAGCCTTCCATGATTGTTTCTGCGCGCATTTATGAATTTGCAGAGAACGTGGTAGTTGAAAGTGCTATCGTAACAGAGAGGTTGGAAAGAACTAACAGGTTTGTAAAGAGGTAGATGTGCATAAAGCATACACTTTTGCATAGTGATCCGCAATTTAGAAAGGGCCGTAGTCACAATTATCTTTGTTTTTTCTTATTAATGATATGATTTTTCAAGAAATAAGGGCCTGAGAGGAATTTGGTTGAAGATTCCTCCACAAGCCATAAGAACGTGGGTTGAAGAGTATTTTATTGAAAAGTCGGTATGGAGAGAGTTTCTTGACTTCAGTTGAGTACTTACAGAATGGCCGATATGCCTTGTTGAAGAAGCTTGGAGAAGGCGGAAAGGGGATAGTATACAAGGCTAGAGACACGGTTTTGAACCGTGTTGTTGCAGTTAAGATGCTCAAAAGCGCTGTGGCAAGTGAAGAGGCATATTCACGTTTCATGATTGAAGCTCAAGCAGTAGCGAAGCTCAACCATCCTAACATTGTTTCCATCTACGACATCGGCAAGGAAGATGGGAAGCAATTTTTTGTGCTCGAGTTCGTTGATGGAGAGAGTCTACGTGACCTTATGGAAACTTATCCTGAGGGAAAATGCGATATTGACACAGTTCTGAGAATTGGAATGGATGTTTGCAGCGCTCTTCAGTATGCGCATTCTGAGAAGGTTCTGCATCGTGACATTAAGCCTGAAAACGTGATGATTGCGAAGGAAGGCACTACAAAGCTAATGGATTTCGGCTTGGCCAAGATGGTCGGTCAGCCCAAGGTCACGCAGGAAGGAGTAATTGTGGGCACAGTGGCTTACGTTGCTCCCGAGGTGGCTTTAGGAAAAAGTGCTGATGCCCGTTCTGACTTATACTCTCTTGGTGCAGTCCTGTACGAGGCATTATCCGGAAAACCGCCTTTCCAAGGAGATGACCCCATAAAAGTTATTTTTGGCCATATTCATGATATGCCAGTTCCCTTAGGGAGGCTGAACTCTAAGGTTCCGCAGGCTTTAGCTGATTGTGTCATGAAGCTTCTAGAGAAGGAACCTGAGAAAAGATATCAGTCTACTGAAGACTTGCTTAAGACGATGAGAGAGATTTCCGAAGAGTTCCTGAAAGAAACTCTTGTGCCCACGCATAAGCCAAGCATTGTTGTTCCAGTTCCTCGCCCCATTGCTGGCCGAGAAATTCAACTTATCGACAGAGTTGAAGAAATGAACCTTCTCAGACAAGCGGTTGACAAGGCTGTCCGCGGTGAAGGAAGCCTTGTTTTTCTTTGTGGAGAGGCTGGGATTGGAAAGACAAGGTTGACCAGAGAGCTTAGAGCTTACGCGCGTCTGCGCGGGATGCAGGTTCTGTACGGTAGATGTCCGGCATTGTTCAGGATGGATGGCGTTCCTCCATATGTTCTATGGAGCGGTGTGCTGAGAGACTACTTGGAGGCTGGTAGTCCTGAGCAGTTGTACAGGGTCGTTGGCTTCTACCCGGCTGAAGTTGCCAAGCTGGTTCCTGAACTCAAGCAAAGGCTTGCAGCAATTCCTCAGTCTCTGCCCATAAGTCCTGAGCATGAACGTGACAGACTGTTTGAGGCTGTTTCACAGTTCATTATCAACGTTTCAAAGGAGGGCCCGTTGCTGCTGGTCCTTGACGATTTGCAGTGGACTGACCAGACTTCGCTTCTGCTCATGCATTATTTGGCACGCGGCATCTACAAGATACCTCTGCTTCTCTTAGGCGCTTATCGGGAAACTGACATTGATGAAAAACATCCTCTGTCACCAGTCTTGACGGAATTGAACAGGGAACGCCTGCTGCAATCTGTGTCGTTGAAACGCATGCCGTTCAAAGATGTTTCCGAAATGATCAGGCAAATCCTAGAGCAAGATGAGATCCCGAAAGAGTTCTGCGAGCTATTATACGAGAAGACAAGAGGGAACCCTTTCTTCGTGGAAGAGATCGTAAAATCTCTCAGGGAAGAAGAGGTCATCTATCGTGAGGAGGACAAGTGGAAGTTTAAGGAAATCTCCAAGATCGAGTTTCCTAAGACAGTTAAGGATGTCATAAAGGCGAGAATAAGTCGGCTAGATGATGAATGTCAAAACATACTGACTATGGCTTCATTTATTGGGAACGATTTCACCTTTGAGGCTTTATGCGGAGTCACTGGCATTGAAGAGGATAAGCTGCTTGAAACAATGGAGAGAATTCTCAAGGGCGGACTGGTCAGGGAAAGGGTGATCCGCGGCGAGGACGTGTATTCCTTTGCTGACGTCATAGTCCGAGATGTGGTGCATGAAGAAGTCAGCCATCTAAGACACAAAAAGCTTCACGGTGCGGTGGGCCATGCTCTGGAAAAGGTTTACGCCAAAAGAATTGATGAACACTTCAGCGAATTGGCTCTACACTTTCTTGAAAGCGGAGAAAAAGACAAGGCACTTGACTATTTCTTGAAAGCTGCAGAAAAAGCGCAGAAAGTGTATGCTTACAGCGAAGCTTTTTCCTATTTCCAGCACGCTCTTGAACTTCTTGAAGAGAAGGGAAACAGTGTTGAACAAAAGGCTCAGGTAATCGAGAAGCTTGGCATACTGAAAGTATGGATGGGTGACGGTGAAGCGGGTATCGAGTACTTGGATAGGTCATTGACGTTGTGGACCAAAATAGGAGACAGAAGAAACATCGCAAGGCTTCACGTTCAAATGGCATCTTGGCTCTGGGAGGTCATTGGTGACAGGAACAAAGCTGCTGAGCATCATCGCGTGGCTTTAGAAATACTTGAGAAGGAACCTGAAAGCGTTGAATTAGCCAGTTTGTATGAAGACATTTCACACATGCTCTGGCGTACTGGCAGGCCTGCTGAAGCTCTGTCTTGGGCACAGAAAGCTCTTGGACTTGCAGAGCAGTTAGGCAGCTCAGAAGTTCTTGCATGGTGCTATAACGATCTGGGAGTCCTGAGTTTGAAGTTAGGGGAATGCGAAAAGGCGTTACAATACTATGAACAGGGACTTAGAATAGCCTTGGAAAAGAATCTTGTAGGGGTTGCTGCCCTTTTTTACAACAACCTTTGCGAGTATTACTGGGGCACGGGAGAGTTTCAAAAGACTTTCGAAACCGCTAAAAAAGGATCGGAGATGGCAAGAAAATCTGGTGACCTTATCGATCTAGTATGGATTGACATACAACTCGCGTCAAGTTACGCGTTGATGGGAGAGATGCAGAAAGCCCTCTCAATTGTGGAAGACATTATAGCATTAGATAAGAGAACCAAAAACACCAGTCACCTCCCCTACGCCCTGTGGGCTCTTGGACAAGGCTATTATTGGTTGGGAGAGTGGGACAAGAGTCTTCAATACCTAATGGAAGCCCGTGACATGGCAAACGAAATCGGGGAATACCAATCCTCTGGAAATGCCACTCAATCGCTTGGAGAACTCTTCATGGAAATGGAAGACTACGCGGAAGCCGAGAAGTACCTCAACGAAAGCAACAGCATCTGGGAAAGGGCAGGAGATACCTCTGCTCAGCTGCTCGACTTATTTCCAGCCCTTTCAAAACTGTACCTGAAAAAGGGAGAAATTGAAAAGGCCAAGGAACTGATTGAGAAAACCTCCGAACACGCAGCAAAAACAAAGAATAGATTATACATCTCTCACGCTGACATGCTGAAAGCAATGCTTTTCAGAGAACAGAAGAACTGGGAACAATCCGTACAGCACTTCGAAAAAAGCCTCCAAGGATACAAATCCCTAAACGCACAAAAATGGTACGTATACCAATTCGCTGAACTCCTATACGAATACGGCTTAATGTATCTGGAAAGAAGCCAAGAAGGCGACAAGGAAAAAGCTTACCTCCTTCTAGACCAAGCCCTTGAAATATACCAAAAAATGGATGCAAAAAAGAAAATAGAACAAATAATAGCCAAGAAGAAACTGCTCACAGCCTAATATTCGTGACGACAAAGCTCCCTGCAGTCATAGTCCAAAGAAAAAAGCACGCGCTCCACTTCTAATATGTCCTGTCGAAAGGATAAACACCAAACTTATGACAATGAGCTTCCCCTTGCACCTTTCCGGGTGCGAACGCAAATGTCAAACAAACGAAATCTCGTTCTGTACATTGAATCGAGAATTGGCTGAAAAGTCGCGTGAATTTGGGTTTAACCTCGCAAAACGTTCGAAAACTACTTGAAACAACTGCTGACTCGATTCTCGACAGTCAATCCAGTGAACAAATTCAATTCAACCTGCAAAAACAGTAATTGGTGGGCCGGACCGGACTTGAACCGGCGACCTTCTGCACGTCAAGCAGATGTCCTAACCGAGCTAGACTACCGGCCCACTGAGCTAATCTTCTTTCGTTTCCTGTATATAGCCACTTCGTCTTTTTCGCTGTAGTGTACATGAAAGGCTGCTGTCCTGCTTAGAATAACGGCAGAACTTTCATGATTACGGCGATGAAATACCAAGCAACGCTTATGATAGACATGGTTACAGAGGAAGGAGTTGAACGTCCTGAAGAAAAGCAAGTTTCTCAAGAAGCATGCAGCGGCAACCTATACTTCGATCACCGCCTTCAACTTTGCCGACTATTCAATCTAGTGCCCGCGCAACGGTTCATTTTTGGTTGTTTTTGGTTTCAAGCGATCAACAGAATGTTCGGTAATTTCGAGATTGCATGATTTATGTTTTTTACACCACGCTTCGCATTTTTCAGCCCAGAATATATCTGCGTACAAAAGTTCACATTCTTCACATTGGTACAAAATACCAGTCCTTTTAACCATAAAGTCCATATGTGCTTTTTTCCCTCTTATATTTTGTGAGACTGAAACAAAATTACAGTGTACATACTCAAAGCCTGCCTCGATTAATTCGTTTTCTTCTTCTGGGTTTCTGGCTTCCACTACTGAACAGTTCCGACATCAACGTAGCCATCATACTAAGGTCGCTGTCTTTGCAAACAGGTTTGCCGCAGGGCGGGTTCGAAAGCGGCTGAAGACAGGTGGAATCTAGGGATGCTTGTCGACTCGGCCTTGAACAAGCCTATTGTGTCATCAATTACCAAAAATAGAGAGGCCTCGAGAGACAGAGACGGGTAGACCCGCCCAGACTTGGCACGCGTGGCTGTTGGTAGATTGCATCCTTTTCGTCAATTTCGATCCACCGCTTGACCTTGAGTGTGCCCGAACGCGAACGTGATTAAACATGCACGTGTTGACCACCAGAATTCAAGAACACACTAACGCGTGAAAACCATGCGTATCACCGATTTCATCGGTGACCAGGGCAAGTCCAAGTTCATTGAAGTAGTCTGAACTTGCAGGATGAATGCTGGCGAAACACTAAACGGAAATTCTAGACATTGCTTGAGAATTACGCAAAGATGCAGGTTGCAATCGTTACGTCCTTTTCTAAGGCAGCCGACGGCGCCTAGGTCATTTGTCAAGGATAAAGATTTTAGGATGGAGTGAATTACAGGATTTGACACGATGGTGTCGGGACGATGCCGGGATAACGTGAGAACGCGCGTCTCATGTCTCGTCGGCAGAGTGGATAATGCGCAGGCCTTGAGAGCCTGTGGACCTTCTGGTCCGCGCGGGTTCGAATCCCTCTCCCGGCGCCACCAACTAACGTGGTGAGATGTCCTTGGATTCCGATTCTCGGTTTCATCAATGAACACTTTTCCGTAGTCTGAGTTCGTCTCTTATGGACAGATTGCTAATCCCTTTCATCAATCTACCATGTTTCTCTGCTATCATGTTGGGCTTGACTTCGTAAATCTGAAAACCTAGTGATTGATAGAACGCGAGGGCCGGCAAGTCATCGTTTGAAGTTGACACAAGAATCCTCTTCTTTCCCAGCTTTCGGGCTTCGCCTTCAACCTTGGAAATCAAACTTGAGCCGACCCCTGCGCCCTGGGATTCAGGCAGTACTCCTAGCGCCACGATGACTAAATCATTAGACCTCTCCGTGAATGAAACAAACCCAATCACTTCTCCGCCAGCCTTCGCAACAAACGCGGGAAGCTCAGCAACTTTGTACGTCCCGTCAAAGGTAAGTTGCACCTGTTCGCCCCAGAAGAGCTGCACCAACTCCTCGATTCTCCCTTGATCCCTTGACAATACAGCCTTCTCCACAGCGTATTTCACAGCCGTCTTCCTAGTGCAAGTGTTGCATATGGGCTTCAGTTTGACGTGTTTCGCGCACACCGACTTTCCACAGACGCTGCACTTGTAGACAGCGTTTTCTTGGCAAAGCTTGCATCTCACAGTTTTCTTCCTCCCAGCAGCCAATTAGCAAGATTGAGACATAGGACGGACACAGATATATTGTCTGTCGCAGCCAACATCTCTTAGCGGAGGCAAAGCATCTTGTGTGCACAAAGGAGTGCAGGACGGATCTCGAGCTACAGGTGGGTTGTGCTGTTTGCCTCGTTCCTAGGGTTTGTAGCTTTTGCTTTCAGCTTTCAGCTCGTACCACCCCTCTTGAGCAGTCTCCAGAGCGAGTTTGGAGTAGATGACACTCAAGCCGGTTTGCTAATGTCTATGGTCATGATCCCTGGAATTGTATTGGCGCTCCCAGCAGGACTTGCCATAAACAGGTATGGCTTCCGCACGCTCGGGTTTGCTTCGATTATCTCGGTGACTGTTGGCAACCTGTTGACTGCATTTGCAAACAGTTTCATAACAGCGCTTATCGGCAGGTTCATCTTGGGCGTCGGCGGAGCGTTCCTCGTCGTTGGAACACCAGTTTTTGTCCCTCAATGGTTTGAACATAAAGACTTGGGCAAGGCGATGGGGATTTACGGCACGAACATGCCAGTGTCAATCATTCTGGCGTTCCCGACAGCCGCCGCTCTAACACAGGTTTTTGGATGGCGCTTTCCTTTCTACGCGGCCGCGATCCTGTCTTTCGCTTGCGCTCTGTTCTTCGTAGCCACTGCAAGAGAAGGACCGCTAAAAGGTGACCCCAAACCCGTCACGTCTGAAGAAGCCAAACATGCGGTCAAGAGCATCGAAGTCTGGAAAGTCAGCATCACCTGGATGCTTTTCAACACTACGACCATAGGGTTCCTGACGTGGGCCCCAAGACTGTTCCATGAGTTCAAGAGCCTTGATACAGTCTACTCAAGCCTTCTGGCAACAGTCGTCATGTACTCAGCAGTCTTCTTCGCACCGTTCTTCGGCTGGCTCTCAGACAAGCTGGACAGAAGGAAACCATTCATTCTCATAGGCCCACTCGCGATGGCGTTTGCCCTGTTCCTGACTGCATACGCGACTGGTCTTCCTCTGGTCTTCTGCGTCCTATCCCTAGGCATCTCAGCTGCGACAGTCCCGCCCTTGGTTATGGCAATAATCGCGCAGAATCTTCCTCCAAGACTTTCCAGCACAGGATTCGGCATAATCACGCTTTGCCAGAACATTGGAATCGCCCTCTCAGGACCCATAGGCGGTTTTCTCCTGCAAACTACCCAGTCGCTTCCGCTAACTTTCGGGGGCATAGCACTGTTCGCATGCGCGAGTGCAGTGACAGCTCTGACTGTGAACACCAAATGAAGCGAAAATAGGCTCCGAAAAGACTGTCGAAAAAGTATATAACTTGAGAAGGCAGTATTGCTAGAAAAGTCGGAGGCTTCGACCAAATGTGCGTCTTGGGCAAGGACAAACTCAAAGAGCTTATTGACAATTACAAGTGCATATACCCGTACGACTACAACCTCCTCGATGGAGACGGATACGTTCTTACAGTGCATGAAGAAACGACACTTCACTACCTAGAGCACAAAAACATCGTCACCCGCGAAATAGTCTTCACACCGCCAGACATGGTTGCCCACTTGACAGCCAAGAGCAAATACGGAAGAATGGGACTCTCATTCCTAAACGCAGCGAAAGTCCACAGCGGATTCGTCGGAAGACTTGCCCTAGAGCTGGTGAACCTGAGCAACGACCGCCGCCCCATCACCATCAAACGCGGAGACCCGTTCATGCACATAGAATTCGTCACAAGAGAAGGCTCCCCCTCGCCCTACATGGGAGAATACCAGTTCCAGTATCTGAGCGAAGACGAAATGCAAATGTACATCCCCATCCTCAAAAAAGTCTTCCCAGACTACAACGAACTGTCAAAAACCTGGCTCAAAAACAAAAGACTGCCACTGTAAAGCTGACAAAAACACATCGCAAGAAAACCGCGACTTTTATCGGCAGTTATCTCTGCAGTACGTGAATCTCCCGGCCGATCTTGTGTCTCTCTTCAATATCGACGAGAGAGGACACTCCAGCAAGGCCTCTTGCCCAAGAATCATTCGCAGAAAGCCCTTCAAAGGGCAGAATCATCCTGAAGCCTATGTGGAGTGCTTTTTCCTTGACGTTCAGCGACCGGAATGGCCCTTTACGTGTACGAATGTAAGGAGTCACAAAAACTGCTTTTCCCCCTAGCTTCAAAGCTTTGTATGCCTCTCTCAGGAAGCCGTCATACAAGGGCTCCAAGTCACTGATGATTCTCTTTGCATACGACTCTGTTGGGATGCCACGCAACGCCGGCCCAAGTGCAGGTTCCGTGACAATGCAGTCTATCGACCCCTCCCCAACCTTGTCGGTCAGACTGCGAGCATCTCCGACCATGACCCGGTATTTCGCGGTTCCGAGGCGGTATTCCCTCTGTAACCACTCAAGATTCTTGGCTGAAGCTTCGACGCACCAAGGGCTCCTGTCAATGCCTACTACTTGGGCTTTGGCAAGCATGGCTTCCTGAAGGATAGTTCCAACCCCGCAGAACGGGTCCAGCAACGTTTTTCTCGGCAGGCAAGACGCCATGTTTATCATAATCCTTGCTACTCTCGGAGGAATCGAGAAGATCTTCCTCTGAACTGGTCGGTGGATGTCCCTCTTTTGAAACTCGAACGGATTATGAAGTGCCGTCGTTGCGGACACGAACGCGTTGCCTCTGCCGATGCAGAACAGCACTTCTGCGCTCTTTTCGACCAGACCTTTTTTCAGCACCTCAACGTTCGTGAGCTGAGGCGGTTCTCTGCCCCTTGGGGTTCCCATGAAGTGGGCTTTTGCTCCCCGAAGCACCAGTTCTTTCTTGAAGTAGCTCCCAATAAACCTCTGCAGCATCCTAGAAGACCTTAAAAAACGGCTGTTTTCACAGTATATGCTGACGCCGAACGTGTATTTGTCAGAAGGTTTGGTGAAGATTGCGTCCACCGCATGGTTTGAAGAAAGCAGGGATTTGACCTCTGCCTTGGCAGCTTTTCCTCCTTTGACGAAGGCGGCCTCGACTGTTTTTGAAGGAACTGCTGACATTACCCGGCCAATTTTGAGAGTACCGCCGAGGTCACTGACTATCTCAGGACCCGCAAGCTCACCGGCTTCTAAGGCCACGAAAGAATCTGACACGTCAACTATCCTGAACTCAGAACCGCGAGTCTTCATAAAAGCCAAGAGCTCAGCGAATGAAAGTTTCCAGTTCTTCCCGAGAATGAACACGTGACTTGCAGGTTGAAGACCAGACATAAAGATCATGCAGAGGCACATTTCATTGATAAGCTCTGCCAGTTCGCGTTTCTTTGTATGCTGAGGCGGTATTTAGCACTATTTCCCGGCGTAGCTGTCGACAAAGTGAACAGTATTCTGAATCTTGGTGATGGTCAATATGTATTTGTAAACCAGAAAGCATATGAGTAATGATGGAAAATACTGCGAAGGCTACTTGATAAAACGTTTAAATACGGCGGATATGGTATGCAGAAGGGGAATCTTGGATGCATGCAAAAAACTATCGACCCGTCAAAGGTCAAACTTTCTCACGAAAAGAGTATGTGAGAGGTTTTCCACAGCCGAAGATCACCAAGTTTACGATGGGCAACACCAAAGCCAAGTTTGAAATTGAAGCCAAGCTTATTTCTCTGGAGAGTGCCCAGATTCGTCACAACGCGCTTGAAGCGGCACGTGTGGCTTCAAACCGGCCGTTGATGGATAAACTTGTCAATAATTACCGTCTGGATGTTCATCCTTTTCCTCATACGATCCTCAGGGAAAACAAGATGATTTTCGGTGCTCACGCAGACCGTCTTCAACAGGGAATGCGCAGGTCTTTCGGCACTGCCATCGGGACGGCTGCACGTGTGAAGCCAGGTCAAGTGATAATCAGCATACACGTCAATTCTGATTCTGCGAATCTTGCTAAGAACGCATTGAGACTTGGGTCGACCAAGCTGCCGATGCCCTGCAGGATAGTTGTCGAAAAAGTGAAGGTTGAAGAGGCGAAGCCCGTTGAGTGAAATGCGCAAAGACTTGGTAATCTGGTTTGAGGGCTTGAGGAAAACGGACATACCTTCTGTCGGAGGGAAAAATGCCAACTTGGGAGAGTTGACAAACGCGGGTTTGCCTGTGCCCCCAGGATTCGCGATCACAGCATATTCTTACAAGAAATTCATCGAAGAGACAGGCATCTCTGCGAAGATCTATGAAATCATCAGCGAAACCGTAACCAACCCTGATGACCCGGCACAATACGAATTGGCCTCTAAGAGAATCCGTAAACTGATAGAAGCAACGCCAATGCCCAAAGACGTTGAAAATGCAATCAGAAATGCATACGAAGAGTTGTGCAGAAAACTAAACATGAAAGACGTTTTCGTGGCTATAAGGTCAAGCGCCACGGCTGAAGACCTGCCTGACGCATCTTTTGCTGGACAACAAGAGACTTTTCTGAACGTGAGAGGCGCAGGAGACGTTCTCGTGAACACTGTCAAATGCTGGTCCAGCCTTTTCACTCCGCGCGCCATCTTCTACCGGAACGAGAAAGGGTTCCCACATGAGAAGGTGTTCATAAGCGTCGGAGTCCAGAAAATGGTCAACTCCAGAGCCGCGGGCGTTACGTTCACGTTGAACCCTGTTACAGGCGACACGAACCAAATAGTTATCGAGGGCAATCACGGTCTGGGCGAAGCAGTGGTTTCAGGCGCAGTCACTCCAGACGATTTTGTCGTCGACAAGCAGTCAATGCGCATAGTTGAAAGAAGACTGGCCAAAAAGACTATTCAATACATAAGAGACCCAAGGACAGGAAGCACTGTCCACGCAGAAGTCCCCGCGGAATTCCAAGAACGACCATGCGTGAGCGACGAAGAAATCATTAAGCTCGCAGAACTGGCCAAACGGATCGAACAACATTATGGAAAACCCCAAGATATTGAATGGGCAATAGACAGAGACATCCAAACTCCAACTAACATGTTCATAGTTCAAGCTAGGCCTGAAACGGTCTGGAGCAGCAAAGCCACGACAAAGGGCGAAGCAGAAGAGACCAAGGCGACTGAAGCGTTGAAAGTCGTCGTCAAAGGCATCGCCGCTGGAATAAGAGGCTACGGGGCGGGAGTAGCAAAGGTTGTCACAGACCCCACTACAGCTGCCAAAATGATGAAAAAAGGCGACATACTCGTCACAGACATGACAAACCCCGACTACGTACCGTTCATGAAACTTGCAGGCGCCATAGTAACAGACAAGGGCGGAGTAACATGCCACGCCGCCATCGTCAGCCGCGAGCTCGGCATACCATGCGTTGTCGGAACAGAAAAGGCCACGCAGCTGATGGTCACGGGAAAAGAGTACACTGTAGATTCACGAAGCGGCGTCGTCTACGAAGGAATACTCAAAACAATGATGGAAAAACCTCCAGCAGCGGGAACTCAGGCCACATTTGTCACAGGTGTACTCCAACCTGCCCCAGTCACGGCGACCAAGATCTACATGAACCTCGGCGTTCCAGAAAAAGTTGAAGACTACAAGGACCTGCCATTCGAAGGCATCGGACTAATGCGCATGGAATTCATCCTGGCCAGTTACATCGGAGAACACCCATTGCACTTCGTCGAAACAGGCGAAGGACAGAAATTCGTCGACAAACTTGCAGAAGGAATAGCCACGGTCGCCAGAGCCATACAACCAAGACCAGTTGTAGTTCGCTTCAGCGACTTCAAAACCAACGAGTACAGACAACTGAAGGGCGGCGAAAAATATGAAATCGTCGAAGCCAACCCGATGCTGGGATGGAGAGGATGCAGCCGCTACATCAGCCAATGGTACGAAAAAGCATACAGACTTGAATGCCAAGCCATAATGAAATGCCGCAAAGAATGGGGACTGAAAAACGTTTGGGTCATGCTTCCGGTCGTACGCACGCTGTGGGAAGCAAAAGCAGTCCTAGAAATCATGCGGCAGGAAGGACTGGAAAGGTCCAAAGACTTCAAAATATGGTTCATGGCGGAAACACCGTCGATCGCAATACTCGCTGACGAATTCTCAAAGCTCGCTGACGGCTTCTCGATAGGCTCAAACGACATGACACAGGGCATACTCATGATTGACAGAGACTCCGAACGCCTGGGACAGATGGGATATTTCGATGAAAGAGACCCAGCCGTAGAAAGGATAATTGCCCACCTGATCAGAGTAGCCCACGAAAACGGCGCCACAGTATCCATCTGCGGAGAAGGACCATCAAACCTGCCAGATTTCGCGGAGTTCCTCGTCAGAGTAGGAATCGACAGCATCTCAGTCAACAACGACGCAGTAGTCGCAACAAGAAAACTCGTAGCAAGCATAGAACAGAAGATAATATTGGAACGATTAGCTGAACAGCACGAAAGAGCACTAGGACACCCAATCATCAAACCAAAACAGCCGTGGGAATGGACAGAATAGCCCCCCAAACATACCTCCATCATTTTTTTACACAAATTCGGCCACAGTATTCAGGAGAGTACTCGCATGAAGCTCTTTGATTTTGAAGAAGAAAGAGTGAAACAGGAAATAGCAAAGATCGGAGCAAAAAAAGTCCTGATACAATTCCCTGAAGGGCTAAAGCCTGAAGCACCTCGACTGGCAAAAACAATTGAAAAGCTAGGAGTCCTTCCGATAATCTCAGCAGACCCGTGTTACGGTGCATGCGACCTCGCCACAACAGAAGCCGAAAGCCTCGGAGTAGACCTGCTGATCCACTACGGCCATTCAAAACTAATAAAATACGAGAGAGTACCAACAATCTACATTGAAGCCCGCGCAACCCTAGATGTCAACGCAGCGGTTGAAAAAGCGTTGCCAATGCTGGAAAAATGGCGCAGAATAGGCTTAACAACCACTGTTCAGCACGTCCAAGCCTTGGATGAAGTGCGAGAAACTCTCATCCGCAACGGAAAAACCGTCGCAATAGGAGACACAAGACGCCTCAGCTACCCAGGCCAAGTTGTCGGCTGCGACTACAGCAACGCTATCTCCATCGCAAAGGACGTCGAAGCTTTCCTGTTCATCGGAGGCGGCAGGTTTCACGCCTTGGGCGTTGCGGTTTCAACAAGGAAACCGACAATCGTCGCTGACCCCTATGACAACATGGCTTTCTCAGTAGACAGAGAAGCTGAGAAAACGTTCAAACAAAGGTGGGCCAGCATAGAAGAAGCAAAAAAAGCAAAAACCTTCGCCGTCCTGATCGGCTTGAAACCTGGACAGAAAAGACTTGAAGAAGCCTTGCACACGAAGAAAAGCTTGGAGGAAAAAGACAGAACAGCATACCTCTTCGCGGTGAAGGACGTTACTCCAGAAGTGCTGATGGAATTTCCGAGCATAGACGCGTTCGTGAACACAGCGTGCCCTCGCCTATCGCTTGATGACGCAGGCAGGTACAGAAAACCAGTTTTAACAGTCAACGAAGTATCAGTAGTATTAGGTAAGCTATCCTGGGAAGAACTTTGCAGAAAAGGCTTACTCGAAAACTAGACCTAGAGATGCTGCTGTCACGAGTCAAGCCGCATCCAATGCCCTCTCCAGACCTCGAACAGTACACAATTTCAGCTGACACTGCCGCCACGATGCTATATATTGCAGCCTACGCAAACAACGACATAACCGATAAGACAGTCTTGGACCTTGGCTGCGGGACGGGCAGACTCGCATTAGGAGCAGCGTTCTTGGGCGCAAGAGATGTAGTCGGCGTCGACATAGACAGAACCGCCGTGAATACAGCTTCGCAAAACGCGATTAAGACAGACCTTGCGGAAAGAACGCAATGGATTACGGGAGACATTGACATCATATGCGGCAAGTTTGACACAGTGCTGCAAAATCCGCCGTTTGGCGTGCAGAAACGCGGGGCAGACAGGAAATTTCTAGAAAAAGCCTTGACAGCTGCGAACACTGTGTATTCTCTCCACAAAAGCGTACATGACAGTGAAGCGCTTGTCAAGAGACTCAAAGCCAACAGTAACGGTGTTTTGCAGGTTTCTCCTTCTCCTTTCATGCAAGAATTCATCGAGAAAAAAGGTGGATACGTGAGGACTGTTTACGCTTTGGTTATGACGATACCGTACATGTTCAGATTTCATGAGAAGAAGAAGCACGAGTTTGCTGTTGACCTGTACATAATAGGAAAGCGGAGATAGCTGAAAAACCTGGGAAAAGGTTTATTGATAGGCACGTAAAGTTATATCATTCAATCGATGTTTACGTTTAGCATCGTGTAGACATTCAGCTGTCGAGGCTGTCACTATTAACTGAAAAAAAGGTAAACTAAATGAGTCTGAAGCCCAGTGAACAGAAAACTGGTCAACTCGTCGTGCCCGGTGAGCGTTTGGGCGTGATTGAAGAGTTCATCCCAGATGCAGGAACCTACGTTAAAGACGGAGTCATCTACTCAAAAGTCATCGGCCGCGCTCTAGTTGACCTTGTCCACAAGCGGGTGTCAGTTTACGAGTTGGCGCAGGGAGCAAAAGTGCCCAAGATCGGAAGCACTGTCGTGGGACAGGTATCAAGCGCTCAGTCTGAGACTGCAGGCGTGCGGATTTTCGAGATCAGCAACAAGAAAGTCTCCGGTGCTTTCACAGGTATCCTGCACGTTTCTGACGTGCAAATGCGGTATGTTGATTCGATGTTTGATATCTGCAAGCCTGGAGACATCATCAGGGCTAAGGTGATCAGCGACAAAAACAGGACCTACCACCTTTCAACCAAAGACAAAAACCTAGGCGTCATCTACGCGTTCTGCTCGAACTGCGGCGGCCTCCTGGAGGCCAGACGACAGGGAATGCACTGTCCGAAATGCGGCAAGATCGAGAGACGCAAGACGACGATGGACTATGGAAACGGAATGATTTAATGCTAAGAGGCTGGAATAAATGAAGGTTAACGTGTTGAAGAAGACGCCGGACGAGCTTAAGATAGAGATTGAAGGTGCAGGGCACACAATCTGCAACCTGTTGCAGAAAAGAATTCTGGAAGAGGAGCATGTTGACCTGGCAGGCTACGACATACCTCATCCTCTGGCTTCCAACACGATCATTTACATTCGCACAACAGGCAACGTGAAACCCGAGCAGGTTTTGAAGAACGCACTGGAAAAAGCACGAGAAATAAACAAGGAATTCAGCAAGGAATTCGAAAAAGCCGTCAAGAAAAAGTGATCTTTCTGCTCGCAGCCACAAGCAACTTGGTCAAACCTTCAACAGGCTCCTGAGCCTCGGTTATGATTCTGACGGTTTCTTCCAAAGTGATAACGTTGCAGAGCCAAGCGTAAACGATCAAAGCCTCAACCGCATCGGCCAACGCGTGCTTCGTCATCCTTGAAGACAAGTATCCTCTCAGACCAGCATTCCTTAACGCTTGGGCAAGCATGCTCCCTTTGACCTTCACGCCTAAAGGCCTACCAGCCTTGTTTGAGAGCGCAAGAGAGTATGCAAAGTTGATGTACGCATCTCCAAGGGACGCGAGGTCGCGGTCAGCTAGCACCTCACCCAGACTGTTATGCGATTTTCCGAAGAGAAATTCCGAGTCCTTAATGGAACTAGACCTCCAAGCACAGCCGCTCTTGGCTAGTTCGTTAGATTTATAATCGCACCTTCTTATATCTTGACGAAGACTTCGAGGAATTGTTTTGTCTTCCAAGAAGTTCAGAACAGTCAAGCCTGAAATCCGAGTCTTAGGCGTAGACGACGGAATGTTTACGCCTCACGTGAAAGGCTCTGCATTGATCGTCGGAGTGGTTTTTCGAGGCGGATGCTGGCTTGACGGCGTCATGAGCAGCAGAGTTGAGGTTGACGGGTTCGACGCCACTGACAAGATAGCCTCCATGGTCAACGGTTCACCGCACCATAAACAGTTGAGAGTCATAATGCTCGACGGAGTCACATTCGCAGGCTTCAACATCGTAGACATAAAGAAAATCAACAGAGCAACACAGCTCCCAGTCATCGCCGTCACTCGTGACGAACCGGACTTTGAAGACATCCACAAGGCGTTGAAGAACTTGCCCCGAAGTGAAGAACGGTGGAAAGCAGTACAAAACGCCGGAAAAATCACCAAAGTCTACACAAGAAACAGAAAAGAAAAAGTGTACATGGAAATTGCTGGAATCCAAGAAGAAGACGCCGAAAAAATCATCAGACTAACATCCACCCGAAGCAGCATTCCCGAACCCTTACGCGTGGCCCACCTCATCGCCTCAGGAACAACCACAGTTCAGCTCCAATACTGATTCAAACAAGAAAAAGTTTAAAAGACACCAAGCTAAGTGACAGACAATCGGACAACGGAGCAACAAATCATGGAATTTTGCCCAAAATGCGGCTCACGACTCACACCCAAAAAGGGCAAGTCAGGAAAAGAATCAACACTGGTTTTGGTATGCCCAAAATGCGGCTACAAGAAGCAAACTTCAGACAAGAAGATTGAACCCAAAGTAGCCAAAGTCATCCAGCACAAGCCGCAACAGCTCGTGGCCGTCATAGGCAAGGAAGAACAAAAACTTCGCACACTGCCAACCGTCAGGATCGAATGCCCAAAATGCGGAAACAACCTAGCCTACGTGTGGCAAGTACAAACAAGAGGCGCAGACGAATCATCAACACAGTTCCTCCGCTGCACAAAATGCAACTACACATTCAGAGAATACTCATAAACATTGTACACTAATTGTGTCTGCGTGGCATGTATGGTTTGCATTTGACCAACCAAGAGTACCTTTCTTCTATTCTTGAAAACTGTCCAAGCTTGTAATTTTCACGACGGTATGGAGATTTTGTAGAAGGCTTTGCCTATCTCACGAAACCCCAGAGGGTTCATACGTCAGGTGAAAGCCCTCTCTGATTCTTTTCTTGACAACGTATGCTGTAGATGCGAACTGTAAAAAGAAATGAGAGCCTATATTGTCACAGCCTGAGGGATATACAAAGATGGTTTCTCTAGTGTAGTAGACAACGTAGTAGATAGCCAGATATAGGACGACTGCTCCTTCGACCGTCCACATCACCACTGCCACGTACCAACCCCATTTAGCGTGTTCCAGCAAACCCCAAGAACATGCAATGCCCAGCAATCGAATACAAGACAAAGTACAAAGCAGCATAGCCGACGAAGAAAAACACGAACCCTACAGCCCACAACAATAACAAGACATAGAAAACCAAATTCGCCCCTGCAATCAGACCAACCTTGCTTGACATCTTGGGCTTGCTGATTGTGAGTACCACCTTCCATTAATCGGTGTCCCTAACGGAAGAGCTCATGCTGAGAGAAAGCCTCCGTCAACGGCTACTAGTGCTCCGTTCACGTAACTTGACAAGTCACATGCGAGGACCAGAGCCATTCGTGCAATCTCGTCTGGCTTACCCATTCTGCCCAGCGGGGTTCTCATGCTGTATTCTATGCCGGACTTGACGATGTTCAACTTGAATTTCATCACTTCCTTTGCCAAGCTCTTAGTTCCCTGCGTCCATATTCCGCCGGGAACAAGAACATTTATCCTGAACCCATGCTTGCCGTATTCACTGGCCAATGCTCTTGAAAAAACCATAATTCCTGCCTTGCTGATGTCATAGTGGGACAATCCCTCTTTCAGAGGCATGATAGCCTCGATCGAACCCATGTTTATGATCACTCCTCCTTTCTTGAGCCTCGTTCGTATCATGCGCTGAGACATCCAGAAAACAGAGTTCAGGTTGATATCCATAACCCTCTTCAAAAAAACCTCATCCACATCCAAAAAAGACTTGCTAGGATAAATTCCAGCATTGTTCACCAGAATGTCAGGCTCTTTTCCCTTCAACACCGTCGTCCACAGAGCATCTATTTCCTCTTTCCTAGACAGGTTGACTTTATGAATGTTAATCTCAACGCCGAACTGCTCGAGCTCCTGTCTCACAACATCTAGGCTTCCCACGTTAATGTCGACAAGCTCCAAGTCTGCGCCTGCTTCAGCAAACCTGTACGCTATAGCCTTGCCGATACCCGCTCCTGAACCAGTAATCAACGCTCTCTTGCCCTTTAGAGAAACAAGCTTTGACAGCGGCACCAGTTTTGTCTTACTTGTCTTTTCCCGACTCATTTCATCGAACAACCTGCTTTTCCATGAACGAACAGTCAGCCAACATCAGAATATTACGTTTGTCAGTTTAAAACCGTTATGTGCTCAGAATGAGCAAAGACCTTTCCTGCAGAAGAGATAAGAGCACAGCTGAGCCTCCTCAAGAGATCAGAATGACAGTATCGATAAAATCGTTAGGCCACGCCAGCTTCCAAATCAAGGCTAAAGGAAAAGTCATCTACATCGACCTGAAAAAATACGGCAGTGCCATTGAAACCTCTGAAAAGGCAGACCTGATACTCGTAACCCACTCGCACGCAGACCATTGCAGCACAGAAGAAATCAACAAACTTCGCACAAAAGACACAGCCGTCCTCGCTCCCAAGCAGTCTGCTTCAAAGATAGGCTGAACCGTCAGAACACTAAAACCCGGCGAAGAAGCAACATTCAGCAACATCAAAGTCAGAGCCGTGGAAGCCTACGACACCAAACGCTTCAAGTCTCCAAGAAAACCGTGGCACCCCAAAAGGATACAGAGTCGGCTACCGCATAACAGTTGAAGGAGAAACGATTTACCACGCCGGCGACACGGATTTCATACCTGAAATGAAACAGCTCGGCCGCGTCGGCGCAGCACTGCTTCCCACAGGAGACAAGTACACAATGGACAACACTGAAGCCACCATAGTCATCAACCCCAAATTCGCAGTGCCAACGCACCGATGGGACACAGACTCACAACAGTTCGAAGAAAAAGTCGAGGCCAAATCAAAAATCAAGGCAGTGCTACTGAAAGACGGTGAAGAATTCAACATAACCTAATCGGCTGGCCCTACTTCGGATTTCACGCAGACTCGAGTTCAATAACACGCGCTCTACAAAGGCGGCCGCACAGACACACGCATGCAAAGTCACACAACGCAAAAAACCAGCATGAAATGACTGGCCAGAAGACGTTTTCAGTGACTTGTGAATTGAGAGCAATAGACAACAAAAAACCCATCACCACAAAGAAATAACAATAGATAGCGAAGCCTTTTCATTCGGGGCCGCTTGACTCCAGCTCCTCCGTTACGCGCAACGCTTTTTCAGCTGCTGAAGCACTAAACAGTAGGTCATCGAGCGTAGAGATAAACGTGGGAAGCTTACCCTGCCACTCCACATGCGTAATGATTTTTTTGTCCGTGCAAACTGTCCTCACGCTCAACCCGGCTGGCGCCTTCGCATTGTCGGCTGACACCGCATCCGCAACGGCTTTTGCCCACCGTGCACGGTCATACTCCAGCACGACTTCAGCTTCCAATCTTCTCACCCTTCAACTGCTTCCCAACCAGCTCATCAACAGCCTTTATGAAATCAGACAAATGCCCCAACGAAACTTGAGCCCCAGCAGCAACGTTATGCCCACCACCCTTCCCCTGAAACCTCGCCGAAGCAGCCTGCATAATATCGCCCAAGTTAACCCCCTTACTCACCACCGCATCCGTCGTCCTAGCACTAATTTTCGCCACATCCTCGCCCTCAACATTCGCATAAGCAATCAACGGCTTCTCAGGATTAGGAAGACTCGACGACAAAATAGACGAGACCGCACCTATAATCTTGTCATCAATAAAATTCTCCCCATAAACCACATAAATATTCTCAAACTCCCTCATCCGCTCAGACTTCTCCATCACCCAACCCAAATACTTGTTAATCGTCCGCCTGTACTCCTCCAAAACCTTATTCGCACCCTCAAGCTGCATACCCCTATCACCCATACACACCGCAATGCCCAAACCAGCCCTGCCCATGCGACCCGTCGCGTTCAACAAAACCGCAAACTCCCTCGCATCCCTCAAAGGCGTCCACGGCTCCTCCCTACACAGAACATAAACGTTCCCGATAAGATTAGAAACCTGATAATGCAAACCCCTCGCGACCAGATAATCAGCCAAAGCCGAACACAAACGCTTCTTCTCCTCATCCGACAAATCCCTCAACGCACGCCACCTATCCCCATCCCGAGGCTTAATCCCCAACTCGGTCAAAAAAGCCAAACTCTTATCTTCCTCACCGCTCAAACCCGGAATAAATGGACTCGTCGTAGACGCCAACGTACGATGAATCGGCCGCGTCTCCCTCCCGAAAAACACAAGGTCCTTCTCAACACTCAACAATCCAGCACCCACAGCATCCTTAACAATCCTCGCGTTCAAGCCAGAAAGCGTCCGCTGCTCATACTTGTCCTGCAGGTCCCCCAAAGCGCCCACAACGGCCACAGGCGCCATGTCAACGTTCTCCTTGTCCAAAGCCTTAGCCACAAAATAAGCCACACCCGAACCGCTCACATCCCTCGCACCGTCAATCCCAAACAAATGAGGATTAACCTGCACACAACTATCCACGCTTTCGCCCACAACCTGATGATGGTCCAAAACAACGATCCTAAAATCCGAAAGCTTCTGTCCGAGCAAATCCATGTACCCGCTTCCCAAATCGGCAAAAACCACCAAATCAGGCCTGTCAGAAAGTATCTGACTCACAATCCTCTCCTCAACCCACTGAGTTATGCGCACACGGAACCGGGCATCAAGCCTAAAAAGAGCCTTCCCAATCACACCCGCAGCAGCAACGCCATCAGCATCCAAATGAGAAAAAACATGAACAAAACCATCATCCTCAACAACATCCCGAACCAGCTTAGCTGCACAGTCAGCAGAGCCAAAGAAACCAGTAACATCGCTCTTTTCTGAACCCGGAGCCATAACAATCACACTAGCCTAACAACCCAGAATATTTAAAGATTTAAAACAGGTTCCCGAACATCGAAAAAACTTGAAGCCAAAAGTCTACGTTATCGAGGCTATCCTCGCCTCATACTTCCAGTTCGCCGGCAACACATTCTTCTGCTTATAGTACCTTGAAAGCTTGTGAATCTTGGCCTCAATCAGTTGCAACGCTCTCTTATTGTACAGATCAGTCTTATTCTTCTCCAAATGAAGAGCAAGACTCTCAGCCTTCCCCAACAAGCTGGCTAAATCCTCAGGCAAAGAAGGCGCAAGCTCGTTCTCCCTAAGCACCTTAATCACACGTTTGCCAGTAATCGGCTTCGTCAAAGGAACCGCATATTGATCCCTCAAAATCGTGCCTATACGACTCGGAGAATTGCCCTCCTTCGCAAGCTTCACAATTAAAGCCTCCACCTCTTCAGGCTGATACTTACACCAGTTCGGAGGCCTCTTACTAACAGGCCGTGTTTGATGCGACTTGCCCTTTTCTTGCTTAGGCACCATTATTACCTCAAACGCTGTATGACCGAGGATAAACGATTATTTAAGAGTATAGATTGCAGGGGCATGTTGAAAAAGGCTTACTTAACAATAAGAACAGGGCAGGCGGCATGATGCATTATCGCATCGCTCACGCCACCCAACAGCAGCTCTCGGATATGACTAAGCCCCCGAGCCCCCATAACAATCAACTCAAACTTGCCCTCTTGAGCAACCTTGACAATCTCATGAACAGGATGCCCCTCCTCAAGCAACGTGTGAACCTCGACGCCTGAAGCCTTAATACGCTTCTTGCCCTCATCCAGAATCTTCTTTCCAGCCCCGCGTGCCGCCTCGACCAGCTTGGAAACGTCCGATGCACTCATCACGGGAACACCGACCGTCGCACTGGGCTCTGGCAAATACGCCGTTACGCCCGCAACCGAATAGGCATGAATCAAAGTAAGCTTCCCCCCGAACTTGACAGCGACCTCAACAGCAACGTCCAAAGCTTTCAAAGACTGCTCAGAACCGTCCAACGGAACCAGAATCTTCTCGAACAACCCAAACACCTCAATAGTCCACTAACCCAAAACCAGATATAAGCTTACCCAACCCCAGAAAAACCAAAGAATCGAAACCTTACCAGAACAAGAAACGATATTACACAGAATCCCTGTACCATTCACCAAGCTTCCGAAACGCGTTCGCACGATGCGAATTCTGGTTTTTTTCCTCGACACTCATCTCCGCAAAAGTCTTCCTGCTTCCTGACGGGATGAAGATGGGGTCAAAACCGAAACCAGCCTCGGCATTCCTCCTCCTTTCGCTCAACGCGATCTTTCCCGCAACTGTACCGACGAAACAGACCGGCTTCCTGACTTCTCCTGAGAAATAGGCAACGACAGACTCAAACCTAGCTTTCCTCTCTTCAACCTCTTCCATAAGCTTAAGCAAGCCGCGATTACCTATAGTCCTGTAAACATAAGCAGCATAAGGCCCAGGAAAACCCCTCAACGCATCCACAAACAACCCAGCATCCTCCACTACTATGGGCAAGTTGCACCTGCGAAAGGCATCCACAACGCTTGCCTTCGCAACCTCCTCCAAACTGTCACTCTGAATCTCCAACGATTTGGCTTTCAGCATCCCGACTGCGATTTTGAATTCGCCGAGGACGCGGCGGGCTTCATTGAACTTGTTGATGTTGCTCGTCGCGAAGAAAATAACACGACCCTTCAGCCTGAAAACCATATCACATCACACTGGCCTCTCCACACTCACATGCCAACTTAAAGGAACATCACTCTCGATAGGACCCTAATCACGTTTCTCCTTCCTCTCACCAACATAACGTCCTCTTCTCTCAATTTCTCCGACCTTCTCAGTTAACTTCTTTGAAACCTCAACGCCCACGATGCTCGTGTAACCTTCAATAACGCTTCGCATACATCCGTCAGCAAACTCAAAATGAGCACTCTGAAGAGCCCTTTTCATAAGGTGCAAGTCCACAGCTCTAGCCTCAAGCTCAACAGTCTTCTCCCCAAGCCCAAAATCAACGAAGAAAACCTTACCATTCCCATCCAAAATCATGTTAGAAGTAGTCAGGTCCCCATGAACTATCCCCCGCTTATGAAGCACCCCTATCAAACAGCCAATCCTGAAACACAGCTGCTGCCTCTCCCTTTCGGTGACTTCACTTAACAACTGCTTCACCTGCCTTCCATCCACGTACTGCATTATTATGGTCGCGTCTTCAACGTCGACAAGATAGACCAGCGGCGTCGGAACCCCTGCCTTCTTCGCTTCATGCATCAACTGCGGCTCATGCACCGTACGGTAAGTTCGAATCTGCAAATCCAGCTGCGACGGACGGTATTCTTTTGGCAGCCGCTTCTTCACAACGACCCGTCGACCATGCCACTCCCCGAGGTACAGACTTGCCTCTGCACCCTTCTTAATCAGGACAGGACGCTTCAACGCAGCCAAGGTATTTCAACCTCTTCAAGTCTCCACCGAGGCTTAACGCAACTGACCTCAAAAGGCGTAACCACACCATGCGTCCAAGCCAGCACGCCCGTCCATGCAACCATCGCCCCATTGTCAATCGCAAATTCGCTAGGCACAGTGTCAAAATGGGCATCATGCGTCCTAGCCATCGAACCAATCATAGCCTGCAGACGCTTGTTAGCCGCAACCCCTCCAGTCAGCAGCACCTCCTTCTTTTCCACATGCGCCAATGCCCTCTCAGTAACCTCCGTCACCATTGAAAACGCCGTCTCCTGAAGACTGTAACACAAGTCCTCAAGCCTATACTTCCCGCTTCTAAACAAAGAAACAGCCGCAGTCAACAGACCGCTAAGAGACATGTCCATACCCTTAACCACGTAGGGCAACGGGACAAACTTCTCCCCCTCCCTCGCAAGCCTTTCAACAACAGCGCCGAAGGGCAAGCCCCGCTTCTGCCGCAGACCAGCTTCCCGGGCGAAAACATCCAGACAATTCCCCAGAGCAATGTCCAACGTCTCACCGAAAACACGATACCGGCCAGAATCATAAGCCGCAACGATCGTGTTCCCGCCGGAAACATACAGAGTCACAGGGTCCCTCACACCTGTTTTAAGTCTACCAATCTCGATGTGGGCCACACAATGATTAACTCCGACCAAAGGCAAATCAAGAAACGACGCTAGGGCACGAGCCACAGTCGCCCCCGTCCGCAAGCACGGACCGAGCCCAGGACCCTGAGAAAAAGCGACCACAGACAAATCCTTCGGCTTAACATTTGAAACCTTGAAAGCCTCTTCAAGCACGTTGCCCGCCACTTCAGCATGATGCCTCGCAGCTTCCCGTGGATGGATGCCTCCCTCCGTCGGCACGTACGCATCTACGACGTTCGCGAGTGTTCTGCTGTCGAAAGTTGATATTCCAACGCTGAAATCATCTGCCGAAGATTCTATTCCCAAGCAGTAGAGCCTGCTAAGCTTCTTGCCCTTCATTTCAGTCCATCTTCAACATGGATTTCCCGAGTTTGAAGCATACACGTTTTTATTTAAAGGCTGCACATATTAAAATGGATTGGAGCGGATAACGATGCCTAAACGCAACGACCTAGAGCAGAAAGCCCTTCAGTACATAATGAACACCCGTTTCGGTGGCGTGCTCCAATCTGACTTATGGAGAGAACTCGGAGCAACAAGCAGGGAAGGTTCCAGAATATCCTTGAAACTCGAAAGCAAAGGCCTGATCAGAAGGGAGAAGGAACTCCGCGAGGGAAGATGGACCTACAGGCTCTTCCCGAAAAGGCTGCCAGCGTCTATTGACTCGATAGCGGACTGCCCATGCCTTATGTGCGTAGAAAACCCAAGATGCGACCCAGCAAGCGCGCCGTCACCCCAAACCTGCGAACGCCTCACAGAATGGGTTCTCAGCATATCCGGGGGCGAACAAGGTGTCATGGGTGACGGCTAACCGTGCCAAAGGCATGGATACAGGACAGAAAAAGAGACTACTACTACAAAAAAGCCAAACAGGAAATGTACCGTTCAAGAGCGGCGTACAAGCTTTTTCAGGCAATCAAAAAGTACGAGTTCATAAAGTACGGTGATGTTGTCATCGACCTTGGCGCAGCGCCTGGCGGCTGGATCCAAGCTGCAAGAAAAACGGTTGGAAACAAAGGCTTCGTCCTAGGCGTGGACCTGAAACAGATCGAACCGTTCACGCAAAACTATGTGAGAACGATAATCTGTGACATGACAGAAGAGGATGCGGTTCAGCAGATTCTGGAGTTGCTTCCGAGGAAAGCTGACGTCCTGGTCTCAGATGCATCCCCAAACATCTCTGGCATATGGGAAGTAGACCATGCCCGCCAAATAGACTTGGCACAGAAAGCGCTATGCATAGCCTCAGAAACCCTAAGGCCAGGAGGCAACTTCTTTGTCAAAGTCTTCCAAGGAGATTTGCTGGACGATTTTGTGGAAAAAGTGAAACAGCACTTCACGCTTGTCAGAGTTATCAAACCACACGCGAGCAGGGCCAAAAGCTCAGAAATGTTCGTGTTAGCGACAAACTTTAAACCTTCCTGAGGCTAGGACGGTAAATATATAATCTCTTACGGTTCTAATTGATTAACGACGGTGAAACGTTGAAGGTCATCGCTGCCGACTCCTCAGCTGCTATTCTTAATGAAAAGTTCGAACCATTAACGATTGTGGCAGCAGCATCGGTCCTGGTAGATTCACCGTATAGAGAAGCCGATGCAGTTATGGCTGAGCCGATCTTTGTAGACGCTCAGAACGGCCAAGAAGTCATAGTGCACGAAGCCGAACTTTGCAGGGATCTCATCGGAAAAGTGGGAGCAGACGTTGTGCATCTGGACATGTCGTTGGGCGCGTGTCCAATTGAAGAGTTATCGCCTATCCAGCTTACAAACATGAGAATTTCCATAAGAGCCAGACAGCATCTACTAAAAGTGCTACCGAAACTGAGGAAAATCTCAACAGAGATCACGCAGAAGCACGGAGTCGAAGTTTTGGCTATAGGAAAAGAAAGCATGCCCGTCAGGGTTGCAGAATTGACGTCTGGCGCGCATGCAATACTCTATGCGTGCGAGAAAGCTCTGGAACGGAAGAAAGAGGTTCTACTAGGGCTACCTAGCAAATGCCAGCCGAGAATGGGAAACAAGGGAGTGTATCTGTACTCGCTTATGGCAGCTGAGCATGATGTCAGAGGACACGCTGATGATACACAGGGCATTCTGAACAAGGTTAATATTGCTGAGCTGCTAAACCCATGTGCAAGAGGTTTCAGGGCCCTCAGAATCAACCTGAAAAGCTGACGGGAGCGAATTGAATACGAGTATGCCGTTCTGGAATAGCGCTTCACCTCGCAACAAGAGATTGATAACCATAGCTTTGGTTTTCATTGCCGCCGCGGTTGCGATGGGACTGTCGACATTGACGCCTATGAGCCATCAGGACGCGGAAAGTATTTTCAATCAGCTGAATCAGACAGTCACAACATTGAAAGACAACGGGGGAATTTTGCAGTATATTTTCGGCAACAACCTCATGATTACTGTTATGATGTTTATACCGTTCATCGGCCCGCTCATAGGGTTCTACGTGTTCTATAATACTGGGGTCGTGATAGGCGCCCAAAGCATCCATTATGGTTTTCATCCGCTCGTAGGTTTCGCCGGTCTGTGGTTGACCCCGGTCGCATGGCTGGAATTTGCATCTTACTCAACGGCTATCGCTGCAAGTCTTTGGCTGTCATGGAGACTACTGCACAACGGAGCCAAGCATGAACTTGGCAATACGAGCAAGTTCCTCTCAACCTGTACACTTATACTTCTGCTAGGCGCAATAATAGAAACCTTGATGATATGAAAAATAGTCGAAGCAGTCTTCGCTTAGTTCCTCTTCTTTGCGGCGCCTCTGATTTCTAAACTTATGTCTAGAGCTTTTGCGCTGTTAGTAATCATCCCAAGGCTGATGATGTCAATTCCTTTGGACCCGAAGTCAAGAATGTTTTTCTCTGTAATGCCCCCGCTGGCTTCCAATAAGACCCTGTTGCGAAGCTTCTTTTCTTTGAGCAATGCAACTGCTTTCTCTACTTGTTTTGGGGAGAAGTTGTCAAGCATTATCACGTCTGCTCCCGCGTGCACTGCGGGCAAAATGTCCTCCACGCTTGTTATTTCAACCTCGATTTTCTTACTGAAAGAAGCTTTTTCTCTGGCCTTTTTGACGGCTTTCTCCACGCTTCCTGCAATTGCGATGTGATTGTCCTTTATCAAGATCATATCATCCAGATGAAGCCTGTGAGGGTCTCCTCCGCCTAGCAGAACGGCTTTCTTGTCAAAATACAGCAGACCCGGAGCGGTTTTCCGCGTGGAAGCGATTCTGACTTGAACTCCTGCCTTTCGAACCCTCTCCACCATGCTGGCTGTTGCTGTGGCGATGCCGCTCATGCGCGTAAGAACGTTGAGCATTGTACGCTCAACGGCGAGAATTGTCCTGGCGTTTCCTCTTATTCTCAGCAAGACTTGGTCTGGTTTTATCTTGTCTCCGTCTTTAACGTGAGCTCTTGCCCTGAGCCCCACTGTTTCTGAGAGGACCTCGGCTTCTTCGATGCCAGCGACCGTGCCTGCTTCTTTGGATATGACTTCGGCATCTGCAACAGTTTCAGGGGGCACTACTAGCAAAGTGGTTACGTCCCCTTCGCCTATATCCTCAGCCAGAAAGTTGCGAAGCTTCTCTTCAAGAATTCTGTGGGGAGCGAACATGTTTGTAATTGTTGATTATGCTGACTTAAAACAGTTGCTCGTTCTTGGCGGCAGCAACGATTTCTTTGACAGCGTTTTCCAGTCCGTCGTACTTCAGGGCTTCTTTCTGAATTTCTTCTATGTATCGTATGGTTTCAGGCCTGAGCATTTGCTGCACGCTCCTCAACAGTTTCTCTTTGTCCAACATTTCCTGTAGGACTATTCTTGCGACGCCCAAGTTCTCGGCTTGCCTCGCATTGGTCAGCTGTTCCGTGTGTCCTGGTGTGGGTATTATTATCATTGGCTTGCCGTAGCAGATGCACTGGGTAATCGTGCCGTGCCCAGCACGTCCAATTGCCACGTCACATGCTTTCAGGTATTCGAAACGGTTTGGAAGCCACTTGTAGATTGTCACATTGCCATGTCGGATGGGTTTCGTGTCAGCGTTGGGGTAGCCGTAGGAAACTACAATTTCATAATCCAACGGAAAACCCAGCAAAATTTTTCTCAAGACTCTGCTGACGAACGCTTTTTCCGTGGTGGGCCCGCTTATGGGCACGAAGATGACGGGCTTGTCCATCGGCAGGTTGAGCTTTTCTCGGAGTTTTTCCTTTGTTGGCAGCGAGTTCGGATGCTCTGGCAGGATGGGTCCTATAAGCTTCACGCTTTTCCTGTAAGCTTTGGGGATGACCAAGTTTCCTTCGCATATCGTGTAAGGCGGGGGAAAATCTGGGATGAGCACACTGTTGCCCATTGTCCACGTTAACCCGATGAACGTGAGCATTATTGATTCTGCCAGTCTGGACAGGCGCAGGAACCGCTTTTTCCTTGGAACCCGCATCTGAAACTGGTTGAGTATGCAGATCCTTGGAACGCCCAACAGTCTTGCCGCCATCAGAGGTGAGACGCGTGAGTCTGAGACCACAATGTCAGGTCTGATGCTGCCTATTGCATTCAGTTCGAAACCTACCTGTTTGAGAAGTGTGAATGAAGCGATGAATGGTCCAGGGTTGATCGCAGTTTGTCTGAAGTCTACGGTTCCGTCTGGCTTGACTTGGAAACCGATTGGCGGGGCCTCTAGGAGTGGAAATCCTTCTCTTTCAACGTAACCTGTGCCTTCGCGGTAGGTTGAGAAGGCGACCTCAACTTTTTCTCCTGCCAGCCTTTTGGCTATTGGGATACATCTTCCCGCGTGTCCTAGGCCGATGCCGCATGGTGCGAAGTAGACCTTCATGAGGCTATTTCCCGCCAAGAGCTTTACGTTCTATGGTGCCGCAGGGTTTTTCTTCTTCGAATATTATGGCTTGGAACTTGTAGACTTGCGTGCCTTGTACGAGCCAGTAATCTGCGGGCAATCCTGCTTTGTTGCAGCATTGGCACAGGAATTCTTCTTCGTTCCATTCCCATTCAACAGGCACTTGGGGGAGAAGAAGCCCTTTGTACATTCCTCTTTCGATGATCAGACCGTCTTCGCCGACTTTGATTTTTGCGCAATATTCTTTGGGGTTTTTCACTTCAATTCTCTGTGGTGGCGTGAGTACGCTCACTTCGAAGACTATGCGGTCAAGCTCCTGAGGTTTCAGCGGCGGAAAGCGTGGGTCCTGAACCGCAGCGTTTATGGCTGAGTCGATTACTGCTTCTGCCAACGGTGTGGTAGGGTAAGGGTAGCCTATGCAGCCACGAAGTTCTTTCTCCTTGTTCTGTACGGTGTTTATTGTGACAAAGACGCCGCATGGCTGAAGAAGCTTTTTGCTGAGCCCTTCTGGAACGGAAATGCGTGTTTTGGTTTTGAGGTAGTTTTCGACAGCTCTACGGGCCAGCTGAACAAGTAGGACGCCTTCGTCTTGGTTTAGTTGAAACGTCAATGTTGCAGCCCCTCACATACGGCGTTGGCTATTCTGTAGAATGGAGTGTTTAAGTTTTTGCAGATGTACCGCAAAGTTTAGAATTTGATGGATTCTTCTTGTATGCCTTGTTTGGTTATTATGAGGAAGTCTATGCCGTCTCCACTCATGATGTCTCTGCTTATCGCAGATTTCATGGCTCGAGTGACCAGTTCTTTTGCTTGTTGGAGGTTCATGTTGTCCGCGTATCCTTCTTCGACTACTCCCATGGCGATTTCTGTTCCTGAGCCAACGACTGCATACTTGTCCGGCAAAACTGAGCCGAGCGGGTCGAGTGAGTAGAGCGATGCGCCTTCGCTGTCTATTCCGCCGACGATTGTCTGCGTTATGAGTGGGGCGAGGCGTCGGTTAAAGAGCAAGTTTGACATGAGTTTCGCGGCTGACCTTACTGAGATGGACCTGCCTACGTCTAATCTGAAAAGGTTGCCGTAGGCTTCCACTTCCCTTATGAGAACCTGCATGTCGGAGACTAGCCCTGCGCATGCGGCGCCTATGTGGTCTGTTACTTTGAAGACTTTCTTGCCGACTTTGCTTACGACCAAGTAGCCGTATGAAACTCGTTTTTCTGAGGCGAGAAGTACGCCGTCCTTGAATGTTAGGCCTATCGTTGTGGCGCCTGGCACCCACATGTAACCGCCCTGTTGAGCTTGTTTTTCCATGATTAGCACCTTTCTCGGTTTATTGCACGGACAACCTATTAAACTTAATGTCCACACACTACACGTGGAGCCGAAGTGATTTGATGAGCGTTCACTGGAAGAATGTTGGCGGTGTGTGGTTCGGCGTAGCGTATGAGGGAGAGAAAGTGTTTGCCACGTCGTTTGGGTCTGATGAGAAGAGTGTTTTGAAGGGTTTGCGGGACAGTCTGCCGGTGAACATTGTGCTGGAAAGTTCAGGCAGTGCTTCGAGGTTTGCTGAGCATGTTTTGGACATGTTGAAACTTGTTTATGATGGGAAGGATGCTGTTGTGGGCGGTGTCTGGTTGAACATGGACCGTTTGCCTAGTTATTCGAGGCGTGTTCTTGGCGCGGTTTGTATGGTTCCGGCTGGTTATGTGACTTCTTATGGTTCGGTGGCGAAGGCTGTTGGCGGCGGAGCTAGGGCTGTCGGGAACGTTATGGCTCGTAATCCGTTTGCGCCGCTGTGCCCATGCCACAGGGTTGTGGCCTCAGACTTCAGCTTGGGCGGCTATGGTGGCGGTTTGAGGACGAAGCTTGCGTTTCTCAGGCGGGAAAGGAGAGGCTTTGCGTCTGAGCGCGACATTGCTGTTGGCAAGGGGAAGCTGCATGTTTTTCCTGTTGAGCGAGTTTTCGAGAAAGTTGCAAGAGGGTAAATGTTTATTCGCTTTGCATGTTGATAGGTGTGGTTGGTGAGGGCTTTGGTTGGTCGCGGGTTGTATGTTGGTAGATTTCAGCCTTTTCATCTGGGGCATCTTTGCGCAGTGAAGAAGATTTTGGGCGACGTTGACGAGGTTATTGTTGCCGTCGGCAGTGCGCAGTATAGTCATAGTGTTAATAATCCGTTTACTGCTGGCGAAAGGTTGGTTATGATTCGGGAGGCTTTGCAGGATGAGAAGGTTGACTTGGGACGTGTATGGGTTGTGCCTGTGCCTGACGTGCATTTGCATATGATGTGGGTTTCAGCATTGGAGGGTTATGCACCAAAGTTTACGGTTGTTTATTCGAATGAACCATTGACGCGGAGGCTTTTCATGGAGGCAGGCTACAAGGTCAGGGATATTCCCTTGTTTGACAGGAAAAAGTATTCTTCAACAGAGATAAGGCAACGGATGGTTAAAGGCGAAAATTGGGAAGAGTATGTGCCAAGGAAAGTGGCAGCGTTCATCAAAGAGATTGACGGTGTTAACAGGCTGCGAGATCTGAACAAAAGCGACAAGCTCTGACAGGACAACTTAATGTAGCACGTCATTCGTATCAGCATCGACCATGTCGCCGCTTTCTTGCTATTATTGCCTTTAATCACAAGTCAAAAATCTCTTTTACCAGTCAATTCTTAGGTGCCTGAACCGGTGCCGATTGAGCCTGTTACTTGACCCCACCAAAAGATGTTTTTGCAGCACGCAATGAGGCGAGGATTCCCCGCCTGCAAAGTTATGGTCAAATCGTCGACCCTGACTTGCCTACTGGCCATAGAAAGGGACTTTTTTCGAGTCTTTGATGGCAGCTTCTGCCATGTATGTGAAGAATTGTTTGAAGGCATAATCAAGGATGTTGTTGAGTTTTGGACGTTTTGCTTCCAGCAGGATGTGTTGTGCAGGGTATGTTCCAGCAAACTACTTGTCACGCTGGCCTGTTGCTAAATTGTCTCCTTCCTGTCGATTTCAGCTTGCCGCTTGACCTTAAGTATGCCAGAATCCGAGCGTGATCCTGTACGGGGGTGACCACCAGAATTCAGCACCACACTGGCGTGCCCCTATGAGAATTGTATTTCCACCTTGTCTCCCTTTCTGGTTCCGAAGGCTTCTGCAGCGTTGCCTTGGTTTAGGGATACTTCCAAGAAATTGTGGCTTCCTATCAGTACGAGCGGCTCGTGTCGAGAGACATCTGCATATGTTTTGCAGAGTTTCAGTGCGCGCTGGTTGTTCCTAATTCTGATGCTGATTGTTCGGCCTGCGTTCATGGTTTTGATGTCTTTTTCTTGGAAGTTTGTGACTATGTTACCGAATTCGTCTATGTAGATTACCTCGCCGATAAGTGCCCCTCGCTTCTTAGTAACTAAAGCAAATTTGGGGATTTTGATCTTGCTGATTTTAGGTCCAAATTCTGTTAATGATGTTCCGTTTGCCAAATGTGCGGCCACAGGAGCGAAGATATCTCTGCCGTGAAAAGTGCTGGAAACGTTGGGCAGCATGAGGCTTCGATTAGTGATCTTGTGAACGCTTTTTAGACCACCGTCATTTTTTGCTGCCAAAGCAAGCACGCCGTTGTCCGGGCCGACATAACAGGCGTTGCACGTTTGGATAATTATAGGCTGTCTTCCTGTGCTGACGCTAGGGTCTACGACGGCAACATGAACTGTGCCTTTGGGAAAATATGGAGCTGCACAAGCCAGAATGTAGGCGCCTGTTCTTATGTCGAACTTTTCAACTTCATGACTAATGTCAACAAGCTTT
>Ga0315282_10000925_pt1 | contig 57572 bp, 47 predicted proteins | sample YL17G07_20_MG_FD_203693 | JGI IMG/M metagenome (GOLD analysis project Ga0315282, IMG submission 203693) | Sediment microbial communities from Yellowstone Lake, YNP, Wyoming, USA - YL17G07_20 | ecosystem: Environmental > Aquatic > Freshwater > Lake > Sediment | place: USA: Wyoming | collected...
GCCGCGGTGATAGCGGCTCGCGTGGCAACCGCAGCGATGACAGGCATACCTGTCATCTTCGAGACGTTATCGAGAGCGTTCGTATCCAGCGGTCTGGAAAGAACCACAGTAAGTTCATCGGCTTCTCTGTCTTCTGTCTTCTGACTTCTGTCTTCTGTCTTCTGTCTTTTTATCCCGATAAGATAATGGTGCTGAGCATAAGTTGCCGGCACAGCCTTTATGAATTCGGGCGGTACCAGCTTTCCGGGAATATCAGCCAAAAATTCCCACCCCAGGGCCTCGGCAAACAGCTTCAAAACCCCTTCTTCGGTAAAATAGGGGTTGTGAAGCAAAAGCTCGTCTATTCGTTCGCCGGACTTGTTGTTTTCAAGAAACTCTGTCAGCTTCTCAGCGTCAACCAGTCCGGTTCGCTTGGCAGTTTGTATCAGTAAATCTTTCATTTTTAGTTGTGCGTTATGCTTTATGCGTTATGCGTCGTGCGAAAAAAGACGCAATACGATATACGCAATACGCAATACGACATTTTATTCAGCTTCCAGAACATTCAAGGGGTCTATCGGCTTCGGTTTTATACCAGGAAAGTCCTGATGGGTCTGGAACTTGTTTTCAGCCTTTTCAAAACCGGCTCTATTCTTTTCCGACATTACCTTTATGTCCTCCGCCAGCCCCGCTTCCACTTCACTTGGCCTGAGGATATTCGCCTTGACAAACACATAAAGCTTCGATTGGTTGCTGCTGTCGGCTATTTTCCTGAAAAGTCCCCCTACAATCGGCACATCGCCTAACAGCGGCACCTTCCAGTTCTTCTTGCTCTGGTCCAGGGTTATTATGCCGCCAAGAATTATTGTGCTGTTGTCAGGTACCGTAACTACTGTCTCAACGTTGTCTTCGGTCTTATCGCCTGGCGGCAGATCCGCCGTGGTTCCAGCCGGGGGTAATTGGCTTGAACGCGACATTTTCAGCTCAAGACGAAGCAGACTACCCTCGCTAATATGAGGTGTTATGTCAAGCTTGATACCCGATGGAAATTGGTCGAAAGTATAGCTCGTACTTATGGGAGCCGTCGTGGTGGTCCCCACCCCCGCCGCAGTGGTATAGACGGTCGATGCGCTCCTTGCTATATATATGGTTTTTGTTGTGTCAATGTGGCCTTTCTCGTTGTCATTGACGAGTATCTTCGGCCTGGCAAGAACACGTCCATAGCCCTTTTTCGCCATCAGTGTCAATAGTGCCTGGATATGACGGTCGGCATAAAAACCTTGTCCGCTTCCTGTGTCTCCCAGGATAGAAGTCGCTTCTTTGACTGTGCCAAAGGGAAAAGGCGAAAGTAGAGCGGTCGCGCCGGCACCAAGCTTCTGCATTGACCCACCCGCTGCCATTTCCGGAAGCTTGGATATCAACTGTAAATCATACGTGAATGCATCATCCTCGCTGATTCCAACAAGCATAACATCAATCAGCACCTGTGGTCTTCTTCGGTCCAGAGTTTTTATCAGCTTCTTTATCCATTCCTGATTTTTCCTGCTGGCATAAACAATCAGAGAACAAGTGCTTTCGTCAGGAACAATCTCGATGTCTTCCTGTTTCTTTACGACCTGTTGTATTTTGCCTTCTTTGTCCTTGACGGTCTCCTGAATAAGTTTTTGTAGGACCTCAGCCAAATCCTTGGGGTTCTGATTTTCGAGCGGATAAATTTCGTAAGGAATCGCCTGTTCGAGTGTCTCGCTGTCCGCGTAGCCGATAATCATCGCTATCTGGATATGCTGTTCGGCTGTGGCATTAACTAAAAGTGAATTGGTCGATACGATTATCACTACCTGAGGTTCTTCCACAAGGCCCTGGCCTGCCGTAGCCGCAGACGGCGCTGCGGGTGGCGCTCCGGGTGCTGCCCCAGGCGCAGCGGCTTTAGCCGCCTCGGCCCTTCCGGAGGGAGCAGCTCCGCCGCCGCTGATTATCCCCAGCTCCTGCAGCTTATTCCTTACCTCCTGGGCGTCAACGTGCTGAATATCATACATCCGCAGTGTTCGCAGGTCCTGCTGCTCCACATCAAGAGTATCTATCAGTCCATCGACGACGGCTAGTTCATTCTCAAATCCTATCATCAGAACTCGGTTTGTCCGTTCGTCCACGTCGAGATAGACAGTCGGCTTGGCCGACTGCGGTGTTGGTGCCGGCGACGGTGACGGCTGTGGTGTTATCCTTCGACCCCTGGGGGTCGGCTGCGGTGGCGCCGCCGGCTGCGCAATCGTGATTGATATCGCCCCCAACTGCTCCATAAGCGTCTTAACTTTCGGCGCAAGGGTTTTAGCCATTGTGTATTTTAACTGTCTGGACTTGAACTGCTTCGGCGCGCCGGGCTTGTCAATAATACTCAATAGTTCTTCTACACGGCCCATTCGGTACGCATAGTCGGTAACAATTAGCGTCCCTGCATCCTTTATCTCTGTAATATTTGCGCCAAGTTTCATCTGCGTCAGAAGGGCCATCGCACTGGCGGTATCTATGTATCGCAGATTGAATAGGCGCGTTACGATTACATCGCCGTACTCGACCTTGCCCTTCTCGTCATACATCAGGGTAGGGTCGATGTCCAGGACTTCTCCGGCAGGAACTATTGTTACGAGATTACCCTTACGGGTCATCACGAAGTTTCTGAACTTCAGTACGGACTCGGTAAGCGGATAAAGTTCTCTGACCTTGATTGGTCCCTGCAATTTAAGTGTAACCTCACCTGCGACCTTGGCGGGGTCGTACATATAATCGAGCTTAAGATACTTGCCCACCAGGTCCAGCAAATCTATGATACTTAACTTTTCCGGCAAATCGAGTGTAAGCTCTTCCTCGCCTATCGGGAGAGGCTCAGGCTCATATGAGCGACTTTGAACGGTCGGCTCCCCGTAAGGGGCATTTGGCTCTTCAGTCTCATTTGCTTCCTGCTCCGTTTGCGGCTCAACAGAAACCTGCCCCTGAGGGGCCTGTGGCTGCACCAGTTCGGCCCTCAACTTCGCATTGGTAAATGCAGGAACCTGCGGCTGTACCTCTTCAGCCGCTGCTTTACCCTTGTTGGCCTCTTTGGATTCCTGCGGTTGGCCGGCAGGCCGTTCTACTTTTTCGCTGTCAGCTGAAGCCGTCGGTTTATTCGGTTCAACCGCAATAGTCTTTTCTTCATTGGGTTCAGTCACACCTGTAACAGTCTTACCTTTATTTGGTTCGGCCACAGACGCAGCAGTCTTGCCCTTATTTGGTTCGGCTATCGTCGCTTTAGTCTCAGTAAGCTTCTCCAGCAACTCGAGCTCATCCGGCTTGTCCGACTTGACCCGCTGTTCATTGGCTTGCTGCGATGGCTCGTTGAAGTCGGATGTCTCCTGTGGCTTCGCTGGAGTGGTTCCTTTCACTTTTGACTCCGATGGTTGATTTGGTTCAGCCTGCCGAACTGGGGCGGTTGGCTGATTGGGTTCACTCGGCTGCACTGGCTGGTTCGGCTCGTTTGATTCGCCTGGCTTAATCGGTTGTAAAACGCCGATTTCTTTTTTATTTTGAGCTCGTCCTATGGCTGCGGTAATCTTTTCAAGCTCTTTAGCCGGCGCAATCGCCATTAATGCGCCGTTGTGGACATCTACAATTACTCTTGTTTTCGAGCCCCTTTCCGATAGCCCGGTAAACGTCCCTATCGATACATCTCCAACTTCAGATGCGATTCTTTCACTGGACGGCAAATCTTTAATCTCAGACACAGCACAAATGGATTTTATGACGTACTGCTGCTCGGCATCGACAAGCTCTAAAACCGCGCCGACCTTGACAAGCTCTGCTGCCGAAGCCGTTACTAAAAGCGTGTTGGGGCTTGGAAGTATTGAAGCCGTCCCTATCCCGAGCTGGGTCAGGTACTCCTTACCACGCTCAGCAGATATGTATCTCAAAGGGAAAACCCTGTACCGCGGTGGGCCGGCCTTATCAACCTGCCCCTTAGGGGCCTGCTCAGCCGCAAAAACCAAACCGCCAAACAAAAACACCAAAAGGCAAAAAACTGAGCCGAAAAAACCAACGCTTGACCCTTCAGCCCATCGTTTTTTTCCTTTTGCCCGTCGTTTTTTTGCCCAAATCTGTCCTTCTGCTGACATAAGTTACTCCCGTGCTAACCGTTTTTTCTCTCGCATGCGGCTCCATTCTCAATCCGCAATCTTTTTGTTATTGGACATACCAACCATATTAAAAAGATAAGTCCTTTTTACAAAAGCTCTTAGTTTGGTTAAATGTTATTGGTAATTATTTAACCAATTACCAGTAACCAGTTACCAAATCCGAATCCTCTATAAAATCAGACAAGGAAACTATCGAAAAGTTCCCGTTTTTCAGCCTTTTCAGCATAGAATCTGGCGATAACGCCCATTTTCAGCAGCCGATTTTGGACGCCGCTATGGCACAGCTCCGTGGGCTGCAAAAGGACCGATAAAAAGGAGCTTTCGCCTCTGAAAAATGATAGTCGTTTTACGGTGCCGGTTTCTTCAAGCTCGGCTCAGTTGGTCTATTTTCTGCTCCGCCGTGGTCCGCGTTCTACCTTGGCGTTGCGGCCCTCTGCTAAATTCGGCTCTGCGCCGCCATTTTGCAAATCCTTGCCCAGCTTATCGAGCTTTTTTGCCTCCTCAGCGCTTACGCGGATGCTTTCAATAAATTCCTCAAGCGCAGCGTTGGCTTTTCTTTCCCCTTCCGTCAATTCTGCATTATTTGCCTCGGCAGCCAGTATTCCTTCCAGAAGCGCAGCATTCTGAGCCATCTTCTCGGCGTTCGGCTCGGCAGCGATTTGTTTAGCAGCCTCACTCTCAACCGGCGTCGGCGAAACAACTTCGGCTTCAGCCGGAGCCGGCGAAACGGTCTTAACCTCCTCCGGTGGCGGTGGCGCAGGCAACGGTGCAGGTGGTGGTGCAGCCTTTGCATCGGTCTTATCGAGGGTGGAACTTTTGACGAGATTTACCTTCTGAGGTTTCTCAGCCACAGCGACCTCGAAGGTCCGCTCCCCATCTTTAACGACTACAACGCCGTCTTTTATCTGCTCAATCACCAAAGGGCCTATCTGCCCTGACTGCCTGACCCAGCGGACGCCTTTGCCAGGCTCATCTATCAGCGCCAGCGACAGGTCCGGATGCAAGGGATAGAAGCTGGTTCCGACAAGATTAAACTTGGGCGCTGTCACCTTTGGTCGTGGTGGCGGCTGAGGTCCCGAAGGCACAACCGGCTCTGGCGGTGGCGGCGGATTCAGATACAGCGCAAAAGCCTGTGCCTGCTTTACAAGGGGCGAGGTTTGGCTTTCGCCCTCGGCTTTCTTCTCGCCTTTGGCACGCTGGAACTGCTCTATCGCTCCCTGCGATTTCAGAAATTCTTCGATGGCCTTGTCGCCGCGGGCTCCGAAAACCGCTGAAAATACCAGAAACCCCGCTGCAAGCAGCGCCGCTAAAATCGTTGTTATCCGCAGTGTCCTGACCATAGTTAGTCCTTCGAAATTGCCTTATGTTTTAGACATCTACGCCGGCGTCTGGTTCCGTTTGATGGGCTGTTTTCACAAATAAAGCCTTCCTATGGCGAGCTCCTTAAATATAATAGCCCCAAATACGCAGTATGCCTTACGGCAGAAAATCGCATAATAATACGTTACAATCATCTTTTGATAATGTAAACAAGGACACACAAATGCTCTCCGACAACAAATCATATATATCGCAGCTGAAAAACAGCTTAGGTCGTCAGGCAACCCTCTTCGGCTGGCTCTATCAGGCCCGCTCAAGCGGAAAGCTGCAGTTTCTAATCATTCGTGACGGTACCGGCCTATGTCAGTGCATCGTCGAAAAAGGCAAAATATCCGATGAGCTTTTCGAGCAGCTCAAGCATCTCGGCCAGGAATCGTCGCTGGCCGTAACCGGCATCGTCCGCGAAGACAAAAGGAGCGTCGGCGGCTGCGAATTAGCTGTAACCGACGCCAAAATCATCTCGCCGACTACCGATTATCCCATTACGCCGAAATCGCACGGTGTCGAATTTCTGCTGCGGAACCGACATCTTCATCTTCGCTCACAGCGCCAGTGGTGCATCGGAAAAATCCGCCACACTCTTATTGATGCAATTCGCAGATTTTTCAACGACAACGGCTTTACGCTCATTGACACTCCAATTTTAACAGCCACCGTTGGCGAAGAAGAACAAACGCTCTTTAAGGTCGATTACTTCGGCCAGCCGCTGTCCCTGACCCAGACCGGCCAGTTATATCTCGAATCCGCTGCTGCCGGTTTCGGTAAGGTCTATTGCTTCGGGCCAACCTTCAGGGCCGAAAAAAGCAAAACCCGCAGACACCTTACCGAATTCTGGATGGTCGAGCCGGAGGTCGCCTTTATCGATTTGGATGGCCTGCTCGAACTGGCTGAAAATTTCGTCTCATTTATCGTCGCCGAAGTGCTGCAGAAAAATAAAGCCCAGCTTGAAACCCTCGAAGCCGACATCGCAGCATTGGAAAAGGTCAAACCGCCCTTCTACAGACTGACCTACACCGAGGCCGTTGATATCCTGACCAGCCAGAAAGCCAAAGATTTCCTCGCCCGCCAGTTACAGCAGCTTCAAAACCAAAAGCAGCAAACCGAAACCAAAATCAGCGAGCTTGAAAAGAAACAGGCAGGACAATTAAAGCAATGGGAGAAAGACAAAATCGCCGCTGAGCTGATTGAATTGCGAACGGCCCTTTCCGAAACTGATACAAAAATCGAAAATAATCCCAAGCACGCAAAACTTGCCGCAGAATTTACCTGGGGCAAGGACCTCGGCGGCTCCGATGAAACAATTATCTCACAGATGCACGATAAACCCATCTTTGTTACGCACTACCCCAAACAGGCCAAGGCATTTTATATGAAGACAGACCGCGGAAATGACAAGGTCGTTTTGAATTTCGATTTGCTCGCCCCTGCCGGCTTCGGCGAAATCATCGGCGGCTCGGTAAGAGAGGACGATTATGACCTGTTGGTTTCGCGAATCAAAGAACAGGGCCTGAACATCGAAAATTATAGTTGGTATCTCGATTTACGTAAGTACGGCTCGGTGCCGCACGGCGGATTCGGTCTCGGCGTGGAAAGAACAATCGCCTGGCTCACTGGCGAGCCGCACATCCGCCAGTGCATCGCCTTCCCAAGAATGATGGACAAAGTTTACATCTGAACCCGGATTTCCCGGATGAAGTTGTGCAAAGGAAATAAAATTTGTTAGAATATTATGTTAGCAAAAGAAAAATGAAATTTAACTTTGCCCCGAAAGATTTTATGGCGGATTAAAGGTGCGAAAGGTGTGAAGGGTAAGAAAAATGGGAAAAGCAGCGGAGTCGTTTGAAGATTTGCATATTTATCAGCGAGCCAGAGAATTGGCCGGTGCTGTCTATAAAATCACGCGGGGCAATGATTTTGAGCGTGATTTCGGACTGGTTGACCAGATTCGCAGGGCTGCTGTTTCCATTCTTTCCAATATCGCCGAAGGATTCGAACGAGGAAGTAAAACCGAATTTATTCAGTTTCTTTATATCGCAAAGGGCTCCTGCGGGGAAGTGCGGGCACAACTCCAGATTGCGCAGGACCAGAGTTATCTCCAACATGACGAATACCAGCGACTTTATGACCTTTGCAAACAGATTAACGGAATGATATCGAATTTTATCGCCCACCTTCAGAAAACCGATTATCAGGGCGAAAAAATTAGCCGACCTAAGCGATTAGCCCTGCAGAAGGATAAGCAACGGATGGATAAATTTTTCGCTTCTCATGGAATCAAGCTGCCGGATTACAGCCAGCCGGAAGTTCCATAACGGCGCATTCGCACCTTTCCCACTTTTCACACCTTTCCCACCTTTCCCACCTTTCACACCTTTCCCACCTTTCACACCTTTCACACCCTTCACACTTTTCACACCTTTCCCACCTTTCACACCTTTCACACCCTTCACACCTTTCACACCCTTCACACCTTTCACACCCTTCACACTTTTCACACCCTTCCCACCTTTCCCACCTTTCACACTTTCTCTCCTGTTCAACTGTTCCACTCTCTCCGCCTTCGGCGGACGGCCTCCGCCAGCACCGCTCACACCTTGTCATTGCGAGGCCGTAAGGCCGAAGCAATCTCAACCCAAAATCGCAAATTGTCAGTTTCAATTGCCTCTTGTGTTTTGCCTGTTTTTTCCTTGACTGTCTGGCTGTAAAGCGTATACTAAAATACGCCTTTGGCTGGGGGCAAAAGGCAAGAGAGAAGGAGAAGAGAGATGAGAAGTAAATCAATTCTCATAACGGCAGTTTTCTGTGCTTTATTCATCACTGCCTTTGGATTAAATACCTCGTGGGGCGATGTTATCGACCAGCGATGGGAAATACCCCATTCGAGTTATGACTGGGGAACTTATTCTATAAAGAATGGCTATCCACTTGGACAGGAATTTACGGCCGGCAGGAATAATATAACAGGGGTAGAGTTATACATGCGGCTTTATAACCCCCCACGCGAAATTGCAACCGTTGACGTTACAATTCGAGATGACACGATACAAGGTTCCATTTTAGCTTCCGGGACCAGTGCATTTGATGCAGATGGATGGTCATATTTTGATTTTGGCGGGGCCGTTCCGCTGTCGGTGGGTCATCGTTATGTCATTGAAGCATCTATGCTAACCGGGTCAGAATTTTGGGGTTGGCACTCATGGAATGATGCTGATGGGATTGGTGTTCCGGGAAGATTAATTCGGGAAGGTCAATTTGTAGATCCTGGTTACGCCTTTGGTTTTCGAACATATGCTGTTCCCGAACCCGCCACGCTTTTGCTTTTCGGCCTCAGTGCGGTGATTTTAAGAAAACGTAAAAAATAACAAGCCCCACTTGTCTGTCTGTAATTTCCGTTCAGCATTTTAATTTTTGATTTGTCATTTTGATTTTTGCCTTTTGATTTTTAATTTTCCTTCCGAGTCACGAGTGACGTGCGACGGTTATATCCCGCCTTCGGCGGTCCGCCTCCGGCGAATTCTTCTGACGACATACGATATACGCAATACGACATACGAAACCATTGCCCGCCCCGCACGTACAGAGCCGCGACCGTAAGGGAACGGTAATAATGGAGCAGCACCGCGCAACTCAAAACCGTTGGCCCTGCCAACAGCGTATTTAGCCCCGGTCTCTGGCCGGGGGTGCAGGCGCGAGGTTTGCTTCTTCCTTCTTAGTCTTTATCCGAAAGCCCCCAATTTTATATTGGGGGTTAATGTCATCCGCTGGATTTATTTCGTGGGTTACAGAGCCGCGACCGTAAGGGAACGGTAATAATGGAGCAGCACTGCGTAACCCAAAACCGTTGGCCCTGCCAACGGCGTATTTAGCCCCGGTCTCTGGCCGGGGGTGCAGGCGAGAGGATTGCTTATTTTTCTTTCAAATCTCAAATTTCGATTTTCTATTCTCTCACCGACGAGGCAACTTTTCCCACTCTTTGAGATCTTCCGGAATCCCTAAGGTTTCGGTATCAATCCCTGAAGAAATGGAAAAGGTATATCCTCCTGCCAAATCCTCTGCAGCTTGCCAATCTTGAGCGTAACTACCAAGGCTTTCATCATCAAATATGGGATGAAAGCGACCATCCTGTTCTCCAATATAAAATGGACCAATCTTAGTGTGAAAGACGTATAATAGTTGCATACAAGCTCTCCGCTACTCAACAATGATTATACAATCTATATAAAACAGGAAACACAATCCGGATGCTTATCAGTTGACACCGTTACATGTTTGTATTTAGAAAAATGTGTAACATTATTTTTTATGATGTTCCTGACCATACTTTGTTGCAATAGCCTTGTCCTCTTTAGTATATGCCCAGCCATACAAATACCTCATAACGGCCGTTGATATCTCTGACATTGCTTCGACTGCTTCATCATAAAACTCATTTCTAATGCAAGTGTCATTATCACCAATAGCAAACGTGAAGGTTCCAGCTTTATCATCAAATTCTTTTAACGTATTGAAATAATGCTTAGAAGAAAGATGAATATATCCTGATGTTTCACGATAGGTATTTGAAAGCCAATTATATTCTTTGGATAACTGTTCAACCAAATATTTATCTGTCATCTTGTTACCATTACGATCTTTGATTTTTCTGACCTCTTTTCCTTCTAGAATTTCTGTTGCAAAATCGTGCGGCTTATCCACCAGCCACACCGCATAAAATCTAAGCAGATTATCAAGCATCAATCGAACCAATGGCGCAGCACAAATAAAGTTTTTTCTTTCGATTAAATCGCAAAAACCAGACACAAGGCACATGGCCCTATGGGTGACAGCAGTCGAGAGCATATCCACAGGGAATATAGCCCCACCATTAGCCTTTGCGGTCATAATCCATAGCTTTTTATACAAAATAATATGCTCTTTAAGTTTTTTCAATTTATCTTCTATTTTATCTGCATTCATAGAATTACCCGTAATTTATTGCGGATTCCTTCTCATTTAGCCGCTAACTCCGCTGGGGGTTGCCCGTCCCGCCAATTCTTATTCCATAACCCGCAGGGGCAAATTGGTGTATTCTACACGCTTATTAGATTTGTTTCCACTGATAGCCAACTAAGTCGATAAGACGCATAGATTGAAACTCAAAGCATTGCGCATCGGAGCGAAATGGCAAGATTTCTGCGAGGTCGCTACAGATGCCCGAAAGCCAAAAAAACAAAAAAACCACAACATCACTCGCCTTATAAATTGCCCACCAGTTGCCATTGTTAACCTCGTGAAGCCAAACCTTAACGCCAATATCAAATGGTTTAGTGTCACCTACAAGCTCGTCAAAGTCCATCGTGTTGTCTTTCCAATAATATGGAATGGCAATAATTCGCCATTGTGTAGGCAGAGTCTTCAACTGTCGAGAAACCAACAAAGCAGCGGCACTCTTTGTGAGAACCGCAAGTGATACAAAGAGTGATTGTTCAAGAGGGTTAGTCTTGGGTTTATTCGCGAAGAAAGATGGCTTCGACCATTCAGAAATATCCTCGTGACGAACGTCAATAAATTTGAAGAATCGTAAATCTTGCTGCGAAAAATCACGAAGATAATCAGAATTAATGGCTTGAATGACTATGTTCGGATCGTCTCGATGCCGGCGTGTCACAAAACAACTATCATCGTGAAGTACACGTATTAGCGACAATGCCTTCTGACAATAGATTTCCGGGCCGAACTGATTATTGCACTTGACATGTGAAGGCAACGTGCCCGCATAATCGAATCCTTTGACTTTAGGTTGCTTGCGTTTGATAAGCTGTTTTGGCACAACGTGGTCGTCACTTAATTCCTGACATGGGATGGGCTGACCGCATAGATAACAGATATCTTTCACGTATTTACACCTTATGTTTAATATTACGCACGACCGAAACTCATCTTCCATTCCTCTTTGTACCTAACAGCTATTCCCCATTACCTTTTCGGCCTCGCCACTCGGCTGCGCCGTGACAAGTATTATCCTCCCAATTTTTACCAAACACAAGCCGAAATTTTCTACCCCCAAAATCGCCCAACTTTTCGTAGCGTAGATCCCAGAATGTTTTTATCTGGGACCCAGTTTTTTTCTATCCCCTAAACCCCAAACCCTACACCCTATCCTCTTTTCAATCAAATGTGCAGTTACCCGCACACCAAAAACGGCTAATTTAAAAATTTTTCTATTTCTTTAATTGCAACGACTTAACCAAAACCGCACCTTCGAAAATCCAAGAATTTTCGACCAAATGCACAAATTCGCCCTATTAAGGGGAACGCCTAACGACTAAAGACTATAGACCATCGACTAAATACTAATGACTAAAGACTAATGACTAACGACTAATTATGTCCACCGAATCCCAAATCATCGCCAACCGTCGTAACGCCCTAAAATCGACCGGCCCACGCACCAGCGAAGGCAAGGCCGCCGTCTCACAAAACGCCGTCAAGCACGGCCTGTTAACCCGCCGCGACGTAATCAGCTCAGAATCCCAGGCCGACTTCGACCTCTACCGCGACCAACTACTCGACGAACTGGACCCGGCAAGTCCTATGGAATCAATGCTCGCCGAGCGCATTGTCAGCCTCTCCTGGCGGCTAAAACGGGTCTGTAGAATCCAGAACCAGGCCATCGACGCCCTGAACGCAGCTCACACATCCAACCCACTAACAAAACTCACCCAATCCCTGTTATTAAAAGGCAACTTGTCCGCCGTAGGCGGATCTTCCAACCCTGCTCCTGAACTTGCTCTCGGCCGTTTGGCCATAAAAGACTTCTCAAATGCAAGGGTTCTCGAACGCCTCTTAATGTATGAACGCCGAATAGAGCACAGCCTCTACAAAACGATACTCGAGCTTCAAAGACTCAACCTTATCAGAAAAATGAATATGGAACGTTAAATGCCCTTTAACCAATTACCATTTACCGATTACCAGTTACCAATTACCATTTACCGATTACCAGTTACCAATTACCATTTACCAAATTATCCAAAACAAACCCAATTTGCTGGATGCTCAAATAAACGTAAGCTATTGTTTTAACAATGAACTATGAACAAATAACTATGAACAATGCCAATAAAAACAAACCCAAACAAACTCGAAGCGAATTTATCCCTAATTTATCCCCAAGGGAGGGAGCGAAGATCCCTACGGGTAAGCTTCTCGGAATCCTCAAACCAGGGACCAATCCCTCTAAGCTCTTTTTGGCTTTTACTTTTCTTTGCCCCAGCTATAATCTGGCAATGCAGGCCTGGACAATACAAAAGCTCTTGAACTGGGTTACCGAATACCTCACGAGCAAAGGCATTGATTCGCCCCGGCTAAGCGCGGAGCTTCTGCTTTCAGACGTCCTCGAAATGAAGCGAATCGAGTTATATACGCAATTTGACAAACCCGTAACAAAACAACAGTTAGACCAGCTACACAATTTAGTAGAACGTGCCGGCAAAGACGAACCCATCGCATACCTGACCGGGAAAACTGAATTTTACTGCCTCGAACTGCAAGTCTGCCCGGACTGTATGATTCCTCGGCCGGAGACGGAACTTCTCGTAGAACGCGCTATCGAATTTTTACGAAAGCGGACCGGCAGACAACTTGTTTGTGACCTTTGCACCGGCTGCGGATGCATCGCCATAGCGATAGCGAAAAACTTTGCCCATGCCGGCATAATAGCTACAGACATATCCGACGTCGCACTCGCTGTCGCAGCCAAAAATATCGAAAAGCATCAGTTGAAGGACCGCATTAAGCTGTTGTGCGGCGATTTATTCGACCCGCTTATACCCCAGATGGACGTGGAAAAACCTGTCCGCCATAGCCCTGGCGACGGCGGATTTGACCTCATAGTCTGCAACCCGCCTTATGTAAGTGCGCCTGAATTCGAAAAGCTCGACAGAAACGTAAAAGACTACGAGCCGAAGCTGGCGCTATTTGCAGGTGCTGACGGCCTCGATGTGTATCGACGAATTATCGAAAAAGCAGATTCCTTCTTGAAATCGGACGCCGCGTTAATGTTGGAGATAGGTTATGCACAGGGGCCGGCTATTAAAGAACTGCTCGAACAAACCAGCGTTTTCGCCGATATAAAAATCGAAAAAGACCCCCACAACAATGACCGAATCGTAACCGCGATAAAAATATCAGCCTGATTTAGTTAAAAAAACGCGTTTTTTCCCAACAGCAATGCCTATATCAAGGCCAAAATCCCGTTTTCTGTAAAATTTCAAAAAAATGCGTTTACCTAATGCCTTATCATCACAATAGTTACGAAAAAAGTGGGTGACCGACAATAACTTTTTTATAAAAAATCTCAAAAAAACACTTGCTTTTTATGCAACTTTAGTATATGCTAAGGGCCATATAAAAGGGGAGAAGCAGCATACCGGATCTGTAAGTTCGGTAAAGTTGAGGGTGAGAAGTTTTTGAAGAGGAGGATGAGAAGATGAGTAGTGGAACCACGGGGGTAAAGCGGTCAACGCTTATTTTTACATCGGTACTTTGTCTTGTTCTGTTCGCGACAACAGGCTCGCGAGTACTCGCTCATGATGGGTCGTGGAACTTTGATATTATTAAGTTGGGACCCTTGTACTGTGATACACAATGACCTGGATCCCCTCAAAGGCTGGGCCAATCTGACAGTGAACAACAGTATGAGTGAGAACTGGGGAGATTTCCACTTCGAGATTTACCCCTCAATTTACAATGTGTTCTTCTCAGACGTAAATCACCCATTCCAAATGCTGGATAGTGGCAATAATCCATATTCAGGTTTTTCGTATGCTATAAGCGGTGGCCAGAAAAAGGTCGATTTCACGTTTTATGGCAATCCGGTCCTAAGTACCCAAACCGTAACTTTCAAAGTTTATACGGATAACACATTGGATAAAAACGCATGGTTCGGCTTGATTGTGCACCCGACGCCGGTTCCTGAACCCGCGACTGTTGCCTTACTCGGTCTTGGCGGCTTGGCCCTGCTGAGAAAACGCAGATAGAGTTCTCGTTCGATGTACAGTCAATAAAAAAGCCCGCATCAAAGATGCGGGCTTTTTCTTTTTAGCAGACACCAATGCCAAGCAGACCGCCACGCTGTGCGGCTTTTAGTATTTTACAACGGTGGCAATCTGGTAACCGCTCAGTTTGTCTCGGCCGGCTAATTCGGTAAGCTCTATAAGAAATGATATTCCGATGATTTGTCCGCCTATATTTTCGATGAGTTCGCAGGCGGCAGCCATTGTCCCGCCGGTCGCTAATAAGTCGTCCACCATTAGGACTTTCGCGCCTTTCTTTACGGCATCACAGTGAACCTCTAATGTGTCGGTGCCATATTCCAAATCGTAGGTTATACTCTCGGTTTTGAATGGGAGTTTACCCTTTTTGCGGATTGGCACAAAGCCCGCGCCCAGTTTTTTTGCGACCGCTGCCCCGAATATAAAACCCCTGGCCTCAACGGATGCAACATAGTCAATGCCCTTGTCTTCGAAATCCGCGCACAAGGCATCCAGCGCCTCCGTAAATGCGGCTGGCTGGGCCAACAGCGGCGTAATGTCTCGAAACAGAATCCCCTTCTTTGGCCAATCAGTGATATTGCGAATGTACTTCTTCAGCCCTTCCGATTTTCTCGACATCTATATCCTCCCGAAACAAAATAGTCGATTAAATATGCGAACCAATCCTTATCTTAGGTAGTTGTGCGAGAAATGCAAGTGTTATTGACTTGAGCTTCGACGGCGTTATTCGTTCATGTACTCGTAGAGCTTTGTCAGGACCTCGTGCTGAATCTGCCGAACCCTTTCCCGTGTCAGGTCCAATTTTTCGCCGATTTCCTTCAGCGTCAACGGCTTATTGCCGCCCAAGCCGTAGTGCATCTTAAGAATATCAGCCTCTCGCGGCTGCATCTTCGCCAGGAGCCTTACCGCCTTGGCCTTTTCTTCCTCGGCGACGATACCGTCTTCAGGCAAAATGCTTCGCCGATTGCTGATAGCTTCCTCAAATGCTTGTCCTTCCTCGGCGTCATCGCTTCCTGAGGTGTCCTTCACTGAGCTAAGGGCATTGATGACTTCGTGAATCATCTTGGCCTTACGGAGCGGAAACCGCATTATGTCCGCCATTTCTTCGATAGTAGCGCTTCTGCCGAGTCGGTTTTCCAGTTCAGCCGACGCATGCCGCCACTGATTCATCAGGGCAACCATATAAGTCGGAATATGTATTGGCTGAACGCTTTCCAGAAGTGCACGTTTGATACTTTGTTTTATCCACCACGCCGAATAAGTGCTGAATCGGATTCCCCGGTCAGGGTCAAAATAATCAACGGCCTTGATGAGACCAAGATTACCCTCTTCAACGAGGTCACTGAGACTCAGTCCCCGACCCACGTATTTTTTCGCGATGTTCACAACTAATCGCAGATTGCTCCGCACTAATCTGTCTCTTGCTCGCGGGTCGTTTTTCTCCATCACCAGTTTAGCCAGTGAGCGCTCCTGTTCCGCACTGAGAAGCGGCGACTCGTCTATCTCCTTGAGGTATTCCTTTATGGTAATGTCAAATGCTATTGCTGCCTCCCGCCCAACCTCCGGCTTAAAGGGCAAACCTGTTTGTCACAATAACGGTTTTTTCGAACGATTGGTTCTTCAAAAGGCCTGAACCTGCCTGAGTTATCGACCAAACAGGTCAGTGGATTTAGCGGATATGACATCGCCGTTTAATACTCTGGCGTAATTACCCCCCACGGGCAGCAAAGACCATTTGCCTTATACTAAATGCTTTGCCCTATTGATTATCGGTATCAGCTTCGGTCTTTTCTTCCGCGCTATCTTTTTCATCGGCCGGCGTTTTGTCCGCCGAATCACTCTCCGAAACAACGTTTTCAACGGTCGCCGCTTCGGCCGGCCGCTCTTCAGCAGCCCATTGCGCCCTTCGCAGGCTCAAACCGATTTTGCGCGCCTCGGTGTCAACCTTTAGTATCTTGACTTCGACCTCATCGCCTATCTTGACGATGTCGCTGGGCTTTTCAATCTTGTGGTCTGCAAGCTCGGAAATGTGCAGAAGCCCCTCCAGCTCCGGCTCGAGCTCAACAAACGCACCAAAATTGGTAAGCTTGGTTATTTTGCCCTTAATAATCTGGCCCGCGATATATTTCGCAGGGATTGCACGAGCCCAGGGGTCTTCTGTCAACTGCTTTACCCCCAGAGAAATTCGTCGTCTTGCTTCATCGACTTCCAGAACAACGCACCTTACTGCTTCGTCTTTTTGTACCGCTTCGCTTGGATGACCGTATTTTCTTGTCCAGCTCATATCTGAGATGTGTATCATTCCATCGATGCCCTCTTCTATCTCCACAAACACGCCGAAGTTTGTCACGCTTCGAACCTTCGCTGTAACAATCGTCCCCGGCGGGTACTTCTGAGAAGCTACTACCCACGGGTTAACTTCGGTCTGCTTGAGGCCCAGTGAGATTTCCTGCTTGTCCTTGTTGACATTCAGCACCACCACTTCAACTTCATCGCCCACCTGCAGCATCTCTCCCGGATGATTGAGGCGTCTGGTCCAGCTCATCTCACTGATATGAACCAAGCCTTCAATTCCGTCTTCGAGCCTGACAAATACGCCGTAGTTCATCACGTTTACAACTTTGCCTTTTATTTTCGCTCCGATAGGATAATTCTCTTCCACCTTTTCCCACGGACTGGGCGTTTTTTGTTTCAGACCCAGTGAAATTTTTTCATTTTCCTTATCGACGCCGACAACAACACACTCGATTTCCTGATCAAGTTCAACAACCTCCGAAGGATGTGCCACCCTGCCCCAGCTCAGATCGGAAATATGGAGCAGTCCGTCGAGGCCGCCCAAATCCACGAAAACGCCGAAGTCTGCGATGTTTTTCACAACCCCTTTTCGCACCTGACCGACTTCTATCTCCGCGAGAATTTTTTCTTTACTGCTTCGCCGCTGCTCTTCGATAACCTTGCGCCTCGAGACGACGATGTTTTTGCCCTCGATATCTATCTTTAAAACCCTGCACTTCACTTCTTTGCCGATGAATCTGCTTATATCGCCGGGCTTTCGGATATCCACCTGGGAGGCCGGCAAAAACACCGGCACTCCTATATCGACAAGCAACCCCCCTTTGATACGCCTTATTACTTTGCCCTCTACAATATCGCCTTCTTTTTTCGTCTCGATGATTCTTTCCCAGCCCCTGGCCCGGTCCGCCTTGCGTTTGCTCAGCAATATAAGCCCCCCGCCGGCATCGCTGTCTTCAATTAAAACTTCGATTTCAGTGCCTGGTTCTTTCTCATCAGCACCGTCAAACTCATCAGCATCGACAACCCCCTCGCTCTTAAGGCCGATCTCAACAATAACGTCATTACCTATCTGCGACACAATCCTGCCTTTGAGAATAGTTCCAGGCAGATGCGCATCGACCTTGTTTTGCAGAGCTTTCTCCAGATATTCGGTCTCTTTTTCGCCGAATATCTCACCGACTTGTCTGTCAAGCTCCTGCTCCGACAAACCCAATTTGTTAACTATATTTCTGTCTACCATAACACCAGATTCCTACGCGGGTTTTTCTTTTCTGGCCTGCTGACGTCCCGCACTTACGCCCACAGGCCCTCGTGCCACGCCGCACGAGTCTTGACTTCCGCTCACTATAAAAACGCATTGACCCACTCGGTCAACGCTCCTTCGATTACGTATCTTTTTCCTCAATACTATCGCCGACATCGCCGGCCCGCAGATTCCCCACAAATTCATCTATCACCCACTCAGGCGTCGATGCACCAGCTGTAACACCGGCCACTTTTCTGCCGAAAACCATTCTTCTATCAAATTCCTTCCAGTTTTGCAAATGAAACGTTTGATTATTGTATTTTTTGCAAATCTCCGCCAATTTGCGTGTATTGGCACTATCCAACCCGCCCAGCACGAACATTATATCCACACGTTTGCACAATTCCACTGCCGAGGCTTGTCTTTTTACCGCCTCTCTGCACAGGGTATTGATTACTTTCAGCTCGCTAAAGTTCCGCTTTCCTATCGCTCCGAGCATTTTTCCGAAGTGTTCGGGGCTTTGGGTAGTCTGGCAGACAACTCCTAACCTGCTGTTATCAGGCAACTTATGTAAATCAGACTCATCCCCCACCACTATAACTCCCTCTGCACAGCCTACCACCGACCGGACTTCGGGGTGGTTTTCGTCACCGATAACCACCACCTTATAGCCCTCCTCACTGAGTTCTTTAGCTATCTTCTGGAGCCTTTTGACTAATACACAGGTCGCGTCGGCAATCCTCAGCCCTTTTGCCCTCAGTTTCGCTATCTGTTCCGGCATCGCTCCGTGTGAGCGGATAAGAACCGTCCCTGACTCTATCTCATCTACGTCATCAACCGTTTTCAGACCCGTTTTTGCCAGCCGCTCAACCATATCCTTGTTATGAATGATTGGCCCGAGGCTGTAAACTTTTCCCTCCTGTGCGAGGATTTTTTCCGCCATACTGATGGCGTTTTTAACGCCGTGACAGAACCCGCATTTTTCCGCTATTATAACCTTCATAATGTCTAATCCGATTTATCGAATCTTACGCCATTTTGGGCTTGCCGGCTACCAATAATCACCTGTAAGTGCCCTCGCTAATGTTACAGCCCAGCCGGCTGCGATAATGATTAGAGCCACAAGGATTATGTACCTTAATCTGACCTCCGCAAAAAACCGCTCGACAAATCGGAAGCTCAGGCCAAAAACCGATGTAACAAAAGCCAAAATCGCTGAAACTATTAACAGGCAGCAGAACAGTGCAGCAGCCGGCTGAATATAAAACGCCTGCAAGATTTCGCCGCGGGCGAACGCAAATGTCGCTGTTGTCATCCAACACGTCGGACACGGCAGATTATATCTCTGCCTGAAGCCGCAGTATACCGGCCACAGGCCAATGCCGATTTTGTCGTGTGCAGCCAGCCAGACGTACATGCAGCACGCGCTTATCGCCGCGCAAACAACACCCGCTGTGATTCTCTGATGGGATGACGCGCGTCGGACGATTTTAGGTCTATTTAACTGTTGGCTTGTTTGCATACGTGGATTAGAATAGGAAACCGTTGGAATTATGTCAAGCTCGGACGTAGGAGATACCAGATGGCGTTAGAACAACTGGATTTGAGAGGGATGTTGGAAACCGCCGTTGTTGCGGCTCGCCAGGCCGGCCGGAAAGCAATGGAAGAGCTCGACTTTTTGAAAGTCTCCGTAAAAAATGATAGTGAGCTGGTCACACAGGCTGATTCGCAGTGTCAGCAGATAATTGTTGACCGAATCAAGGAAGCGTATCCTGACCACGGCTTCATCGCTGAAGAAGGCACCGGAGGCAAATTGTTCAAACAGCCCCCGCGGGGTTCCGACCCAATCTGGTGGGTAATAGACCCGATAGACGGAACCAATAATCTCGCACGCAAGATACTTATCTTTAGTGTCAGCATCGCCGCCTTTTACAGGAATGAGCCTGTCATCGGCGTAATCTTTGAACCTGCCACGGACTCGATGTTCACCGCCATAAAAGGCGATGAAGCTCAGCTCAACGGCAGGCGAATAACCGCCAGCGAAGACACTATGAATAAGTTTTCGAGTATCGGCCTCGACAGCGGTTTCGAGCAGGAGCTGCCCGGCTGGGTTCAGGAAGTTATGCGCAGGACAAGATTTCGCAGCTTAGGCTCGATAGCGCTGCACCTCGCTTATGTTGCGAAGGGCGGCTTCATCGGCACTATCGGCTTTTCTCAGAAGCTGTGGGACATAGCAGCCGGCGCGGTGATTGCCGAGGCCGCCGACGCCGTCGTTACCGATTGGCAGGGGAAAAAAATCTTTCCCGTCGATTTGGACAGCTACACAGGCCAGCGGTTCCAGTCAATAACAGCCAACAAAAAAACCTACGCGCAAATTTTGGGGCTTCTAAAAAAGTAATATGAACAAGGAGAAGGAGTTACAAAAAAAAGCTAATGATCAACTAAAGCAGCTCTTAACAGAGTGTAACCTTCAAATTTATCAGGGCAAGTCTATCCTCGAAATCGGATTCAAAAACGGATTGTTTCTCAACGAATGCCGCAAAGCAAAACTAATCCCAACGGGCATTGAGATAGACAAAGACTACTGTGATGCAGTCAAACTCAAATTTCCGCACTTAGACCTTGTCTGGTATGACGGAGGCACTATTCCACTACCGGATGAATCATTTGATTTTGTAGTCTCCTATCAAGTGTTAGAACACGTTGCTTCAACCAAATATATGTTAAACGAATGCATCAGACTTTTGAAACCAGGCGGCATTATGTATCATATCTGCCCGAACTTTCACTCCTTCTATGATGGGCACTTTGAAATATTCTGGCTGCCTTTTTTAAATAAAGACTCGGGCCGCCTCTATCTAAAATTACTGCGCCGCTACACGCCTTATTACGAAACCTTAAATATCATCAAGCCGAGAGAAGTTGCCCGAATCCTGCGCCGGAACAATTCCGTTGAGGTCATTTCACTGGGGCGGGCTGAATTCATGAACAAATTCAATCTTGAGCAGATTGAAAAAGTCAATCACAAGCTGCTCCAGAAAATCCTGAAACTCCTACTGCGACTGCGTCCCCTTACAGGAATACTCATCCCCCTGATTGCAAAAGCAGACCTCTACTATCCTATTACTATAATTGCCAGGAAAAAGTGAGTCCACTTTCTAACGGCTGATTTCACAATAGAAAGGCATTTTACTATAGGGAACCGAAAATCGCAAATCACCTCACCTCGGGTCGGAAATTTAAGGTAATCACAGCAAAAAGAAATGCCCGTGCGTAGATTCTGGGGCTTCTGGAGTAATTTTTGATTTCCGAATGCAAAAAAGGGTTTTTTGTTGACGATTGTTTTAGCAAATGTTTTAATACCTTGTGACATTCAGGGTGGGAATTGGAATAATTTTTAGGAGATTTTATCATGCGTAAACGAAAAACATTTCTATTTCTTGCCGCTGTTATTTTGCTGTCGTCCACTAACTTTACTTCTGCGAGGCAATACTGGAACCCTGATTTAAGTGGTCAGGATAATTTTGTTAATTTTGGTGACTTTGCGGTACTCGTCGCAAACTGGCAGAAGTCGGGCAGTGGGCTTGCCGGTGATTTCGATGACAGCGGAGCCGTTGATGTCAACGACCTGGCATACTTTGCCTATTATTGGCTGAAAGAGACACACTTTGAATATGTTCCCAGCCAAGTATTAGTCGGGTTTAAACCTGATGTTACCTATAGCACCGTCGAGGCCCTGGCAAGTAGTCTAAACTGCTCGATTATCCGCAAACTGCGGAAACGCAACGTATATCTTTGGAAGGTCAAAGGTATCGGAAGGGAAGAAGAGGTGATTAATCAATTGCAGACAAACCCTGATGTCCTATATGCCGAACGTAACGGTTTAGCTTATCCAGATGGGCAAAAACTACCTAACGATCCCGCTTTCAATTTGCAATGGAATTTGCATCAGGCCTCCGATGCAGATATAGACGCACCGGAAGGCTGGTATGAAATTTATAATAAATTTGGCAGAATTGGCGACCCTAATATTGTTATAGCTATCGTTGACACAGGGGTTGACTACAATCATCCTGACCTATCAGCAAGTATGTGGACAGATTCAAATAGTCATCACGGCTACGATTTCGTCAATGGTGATGATTATCCGATGGACGATGCTGGTCACGGCACCCATGTTGCCGGCATAGCGGCAGCTGTAACAAATAACAGCACCGGCGTGGCAGGTGTTAGCTGGGGCTGTAGTATCATGGCTGTCAAAGTATTACCCGCAGTTGGTGGTGGTTCAAATGCGGATATTTCTGATGGCGTTGATTATGCTGTCGATAATGGCGCCAGAGTAATAAATATGAGTCTTACAGGAACTGCGTATTCATTAGCTCTCGAAAATGCGATAAACGATGCTTATGATGCTAACGTGGTTTTAGTGGCTGCCGCTGGGAATTATGCAGATGACCTTGATGTAAATAAATATTATCCTGCCTGCTATGATAAAGTTATATGTGTATCTGCTACCAACAGCAACGACCAATATACTAATTTTACCAATTATGGCTCTTATGTTGATGTGGCTGCCCCGGGAGAAGAAATTTATAGTACTTTGTGTAATAATACTTATGGTTATATGTCCGGCACTTCTATGGCAACTCCCCACGTGTCTGGTTTAGCGGCACTTTGTCTTTCGACATGTCCTGCGCTATCTCCTCAGGAGGTAAAGGATTGTATCATAAATGGTGTAGATGATTTGGGCTCACCCGGCAAAGACGATTATTACGGCTGGGGACGGATAATTCTTCCTTATAATTGCTGTGAATGTGCCCCAGGTTTTGGTACTGGGACGGCAGATGACCCTTATAGAATTAGAAATTATAATGATTTACTGAAAATGCAGGATGCCAATATCTCCAATAGACTTTCAGCATATTGGAAACTTTGTTACAATATAGATGCTTCGGCTTCAAGATATCTTGATGGCGGGGCGGGCTGGATGCCGGTAGGGACTTCTGCAAATCCTTTTACCGGCGGTTTTGACGGCGATTATCATACAATTACTGGATTATTTATCAATAGACCAGGTACAGCTAATGTGGGCTTTTTTGGTGCTGTGAATAGTGTAACAATAAAAAATTTAGGCTTAATAAATGTTAATATAAGCGGCTCTTATTATGTTGGTGGTTTATGTGGACGGACTGTAGCAATAACACAATTTTCAAAATGTTATACAACAGGAATAGTTGTTGGTGGAAGTTCTTATGTGGGAGGATTTGTCGGCGCCTTACAAGGGACAACAGCAACGATAAATTGTTATAGCGCCGCTTCTGTTTCAGGTTCTTCTATGGTAGGAGGATTTTGTGGAGAGACTTATTGCGATATAAGCAACTGTTATTCTGTAGGAGTTGTTTCTGGCAGTAGCTATATCGGCGGCTTTTGCGGATATAAAGAACAAACTCATACTATGACATCTTGTTATTACGATTCTGAAACTTCCGGCCGGTCTGATACGGGCAAAGGTGAACCGAAAACTACAGTTCAGATGAAACAGCAAGCAACGTTTGTAAATTGGGATTTTAATAATGTTTGGGATATAAACGAAGGTATCAGTTATCCATTTCTACGCTGATAGATAGAATGAATAAATGATTAACCCTGTATTCGTGTTCATTTGTGGTTATTTTTTTCTGCGAAATCCGCGTAATCTGTGGTTAAAATCACCTCGGGTCTGCGACGGGTTGGACGGCTAAAACCCTCATTCTGCCGTCATCGGAAGAATAGACGTTGCTTCTGTCGAATATAGCGATGATTCTTTTTTGCGGGCCGTCGGTGCCGATTCGTACGAGTATATAAGCGGTAAACACATCGCTTCGAACCGTAACTAAATTACTGATTCGAGAAAAAATTAAGTCCCGTTCCTCAAAATCATCCCGTGCAGTATCATTCGTAAAGTCCGGTCCTTTGGGCGTATCAATATTCCAGTTGTCCTTACCATCCGCACCCAAATCCTGCATCCTGCCAACCAACATTAACTCACCGATGTTCCAGAAGCCTTGTTGTGATGGGCTATCCCGATAATCAGAGATGGCTTTTGCCCTGGACGTGGCGTTGCTGTCTTCATACTGCATCCACGGAAGTTGTGCCAAAACAAACCACGGCGCGGTGTTGATATTTATTCTGCCTTTTATTCTCGTTTCATTGACATAATTAGCATCACCCGGATGGAAATTGTACGGGTCAATAACTGTCAGATACTTGAATATCTGCCGAAATTCAGGCTTAGTAAAATCAATTCTCACAGTAGCCTCGGTATCATTTGGCCCGACCGGATTTGGCCCTCTAAAATAAGCGCTCTTGGTTAGAATCATTCCTATTTCGCCGACATTTGTAAAAGGTGCATTTGCTGGATGCGCCTGAATCACATTCGGGTCGCCGCTCTGATAGTCGTTGTAGGTCCCCAGCGTGGAATTTGCCTCAGCAGCACCCACCCACAGACGCCTTATGCACTTATGCGATGGCGGCGTAATATCCCGCTGAATACTGCGGGCAATGCCATCGGCAAAGCCATCATCCAGCCAGCCGGTGGTCGCGTTAGGCCCCGGCACAATTCTTGAATCAACCACAATATGACAAAGATAAACACCATTAACATCATAAACAGGACGCAGCAGGGAAATAGTATTACCAGCGTCAAAATGATAATTAGCATCGACAGGAATACGCCCATAATTCGGGTCAAGAGCAAAAGTTACCGGCAGCGGTGTACACGGGTCTTCAAACCGCATTACATAAAAATGCTTTGAGCCTTTCGACCAGTCAATCGGAGTTTTACCGATGCCGTCAACCCTAAGATACCAGTTGTTGTTAGGGTTAGGGTCAATGTTAGGGTCGGGGTCGCCTTCTTCAGTAGTGTAAGGCTTGTAAAGCTCGATGGCGTAAGATTTGTAAACCTTGTTAGTATCTTCCGTATCCCTTAGGAATCTATGGGCCAGTTCCGATATATAAATACACGGCCGCTCGAAACCGTAATATGCAGGACTGTTTACATCAGGAATAAAAGATGTAACGTCTGAATCACTGTCTATGTAATCTTTCAGATTAACGGCTATCTGCGCCGCTACCTTATCAGCATCGACAAGACACGGGTCAAGACCTTTCAACAACGCCGAGTACAGAGAGTTAATATCATTGATATCATTTATCCTATTAACATTGACCATTTTTTTATCATTAGGGTCAATAATCCGGTCCATATTGTAAGTGGTGGAAATATGGCGATAGTCGTATTGATTGACATCTGTGGAGCTATTATTAGTTTTCCAGAACCAGTCACAGGGGTCTGTTAATTGAGACGGCGTTGTTCGAGGGACATATGGCTCGCCATCATAAGCATTTGTCCAAAGCCCCTCTATTCTGGAGGTCATCAAGTTATAATTTAATATGTAACGGTTCCGTAACTTCAGTTCATCACTGATATCAAAAGGCGTATATGCCCCGTTAGGACTGCCATAACGCCACACAACATTCTGTTCGTAAGAAGAGACATCGTTCGGAGCTGACCCTGCTCTGAGGCTCAATAAACTGTCAATCTTCTGTTGGGGCGTATGAGTGTGGTCCCTCTCACTAAGACCCATTAGGTTTATCTGCATCTGGCTTGAGCCGTCGATACGTTGCGCGTTGGGGTCAGTGGGGTCAAACTTGTAAGCCGTGTTGACATTCAACATTCCGCCGTTGTCAACGATTCTAATGGCTGCATAAACTGGTTTTCCCTTGCTGGAGGTCATATCGGCCAGTTCGACCCATTTTGAATCCGCTACGCCGTCACCGTCCGCATCAGCCGGTTTGCCTTCGTTCACATCTGACGAATCCTGATGGTCTGGAATAATCTTAGCTACCAATTCTAAGTTTGGACCCAGTTTTTCATATACATCACTTATTTGCCGCCAGTAATAGTTGCCCGTAGTTTTTTCATACGGTTCAAGGCTTGCCAGCCATCTATCTTCCGGGCCGGGATAGTCGTAGTATTCAGCCCCCGCCACACCCGGCACATCCAGAACCAGCTCATTCGATATTTTCGCGATGACCGTCTCTACCGCTGAATCAAGCTCTTTGTTTTTGGATATGCTCGATGCCGTTATTCTATTGACCCGAGCCATCATAAGAAATAGTACGCCTACTATCGCCAATAGACTCGTCAAGACTACCGTCAGAATAAGAGCCGAGCCAACCGAACCGTCCTTGGCAAATTTCTTAGCTTGTCTTCTCATTTCCGCCATCCATAAACTATGAACAATTGATAATGAACAATTAACTACGAACAATAAACTATTAACAATGAACTACTCACCCAGATACACAATATGCGTAAAGGTCTTTCCGTTTTTTATAATGCCTTTGGAATCGTATAACGTAAAAGTGAACTTCAGTGCCCGCCCAAGTCCGGGAATCATATCAAAATGTGCCTCATCCACGGGTCCTAGATAAGGATCTTTATTTATGGATACGAATCTCGGATACAATACTCCTGGAACCTGATTAGTGCTGGGGTCATAAAAATCTCCGTTGTCAACCTCCGGCACCCATCGCTGCTCAGCGGCATACCAGCCTTGTACTTTGAACTCCCCAACGCCTTCACACAAAAGCATGTGAATCGAATTCGCGTCTGCCGTATCGACCTTTGCTCCCCGCCAATCATCACCGACCCTAAGAGGGGTGGACTCGAGAAGGCCAACGCTTACATCAGTAATAATGGTCAGCATATCCTGTTTGTCCCTGTCAGATATGTTTTTCCAGGCATCTAAAAGTATTTTGTCGTACTCAAACCAATTGTGCCACTCGGACCATTTTTGGTTATCAAATGTGCCCAGATTCAGAGAGTCAGCAAGTCCGGTATCGGCTGTTAAAATATGCTGCGTTCTTGCAAGTATCCGTTTATCAGGGTCTTGCAGCTGCGCCCTTATCCAGTTCCCATCTTTGTCTTTGGTTCTTGCAAGCATATAAGAAATCCTCGCAAGGTTGCCGCGAATCACAGGACTTGCCCCATAAGATTGAAAATCGCCGTCGGCAAAGAACATTATCCGGTCAAACCTGATAAATCCATCATGGTCATAATCGTTATCACCAGCACCAGCCGGCGATGTCACCCAGACAACGAAAATCTCACCATCTTTTCGCAGCCCTTTGAAGTCGGCAGTGAGCTGGCTTGTAATGGCTTGCAGCTTCTGCATAATCTCAGCGTTTGCCGTAGCCATCCGATAAGTATCTATGCTCACATTGAAAATCATACTTGCAAATAATATCATCATCGCCAGTAACCCCACCGCAACCGTAAGCTCAAGTAACGTAAATGCCTTTTTCATTTTTTTCTTGCCGCCAAAGCGCAAAAACACCAAATCAATTATTTTTTTAACTTTAGGCACCTTAGCTCACTTTAGGCACTTGTTAAAACCTTATTACCTTCTGATATACGCCTACGCACGGCCCTCTGCCGCCTCCGACCGGCGGCGGAACTACCCAGACATTTCCAGGCAAGCCGCCTTCCCAATTCCTGTCAAGCAGTACTATCGCATCCTCCTCTATTGTCGGAGTACTTGTATCATCTGCGTAACGCTCCAGCACACGATAAATCTGTCCTGTTTTATCATCCACTATCATATAGCCATCGTTGATAAACCTTTTGTCGCCGGTTATTGTCAGCTCGTTATCGCCGGCAGTTCCGGATACTCCAACTTTAACCGGCATTGGCCTATCGACTGTGTCGCTGCCAGCTGGGTCTGGATATAACAAATTCGGACTTACCTTTCGGCACACAAACACCGTTACCTGCACAAGCCGATTCGGGTCAGGAGCTACTCGCCTGCAAAGAGCCGTCCAGCAATAATGCTTCTCTTCCATTGGCATATCAATCGAGGGGTACGCAAATTCACAGGGGTCGATTGTGACACCTACTAATACATCATTGAAATCCTTAAGCTGGTTTGTTACCACCCCACCCGAATTGAAATCGATACCGCCGGCACCATTTGCATAAATTTTTACCTTCGCAAAGGCTTCATCCGCTGCTATCGCCGCGATTGTCTGCTCGGCAACAACCGTTGTAAGGTGAACGCTGACAGGAAACACCCCCGCCACGAAAAGCACACCCACGGCAAGCACGCCTATCGCCAGCAGCACCTCAGCAAGTGAAAAACCGGCATTTTTAGGTTCATTGCTCATCTGATTCTGTCTTCTGCCTTCCGTCGTCTGCCATCTGTCCTCTGCCATCTGTCTTCTGTCGTCTGCTTTCCCGTCAATCCCGCCCGATTATCGTTCCTGTGTAAGGATTAACATAAACCAGCGTCAAATTCCGGAGGTAGCCGGTCCACCGAAGGGCTGAGTTCGTCTTCTTGAATTTCTCGGTGTCGTAAATGATAAAACTGTTTCTACTCGGCTCTATTTTCAGGTCACCACTACTTTCATCCTGAAGAAACATTCCAATCTTATTATCTCTGACATTCGTTAATGAATTGAAAATATCATCCATACTGTTATCGTTACTCACACCATCTCTGTTCCTTACCCACAAGTTATGTATTATCAGTTTGCCGGAAGGTGAAAAAAGAATTGAAAACGTAGTTGTATCATTAACATCTTCGAGTGTGCTTATCTCACCGTCGGAATCGACTATGGTATTTTTGTTGATTATTAAATCCATCACGCCCACCGAATCAGGCAGCTTGATTGGCTCGATACCTTCGACCGCTCGACAACCAAGATTCCCTTGCGCCCCATGCGGAATTTCGGTGTCGTAAATAATAAATATCATATACTGCGCCGCTTCGAGCGGCCCTTTCGGGTTGTAGGCCTTTTGGAATCTGATGCCGGCGTAGCGCTGCTCTCTTAAGGCGATTGAGCGGGCGCTCGATAGGGCTGCATCTATCATCGCTTCCGCCGGCCCTTTCGACTCAAGTGAGTTAACAAATGCACGGATGGCCGGCAGACCGAACACCGCAAGCAGAGCGACCGCCGCGATGACAACCGTCATCTCCATCAGCGTAATACCGGATTGTTTGCGCTTTGTTTTCATTGTTCATTGTCATCCGTCATCCGTGCCTTACCTGCTTGTTATATCATCTGTGGTATCGAATTTTCTGTCCGGCCCAGCCGAGGTAACCAAAGGAAAATGCCTTCTGTTGTCTTTTATGTAAGCAATATAATCTCCCCAAGTGCTACTCGGATGATCTATATGATAATCATCCCAGTCCTGGTAAGAGTCATACCGCAGCGCTACGCCCCAGGGGTCGACGACTCTAAACAACGGATACACTTTTCCCATATCAGCCTCGGAGCCATAGATGGTAATTTTCATAGGTTTTCCATCGAGCCCCAGACTCGTTACCAGTTTCCTGTCGATTTTCTCCAGGGTCTGTCGGCTTGTCGGGACCATACTCAAAAGTAAATACATCACCTCGTCCCCCGAATAATTGGGGTCGTGAGCGCCGGCATCGGGGCCGATTCGCACAAGCCATACTCCCAACGCAACCTTCAGTCTTCCTTCGACGTCACCCGCCGGGAAATCGTTGCAATCCAGCGGAAAATTAAACGCGGAATAATCAGGGTCCTTATAGTCAAAGTCATACTCGTGAAATTGAGCCAGCGCCGTGGTAAGAAGTGCGAGGGTGCTTCTGCAGTGCTTTTCTTTTTCCCTGTTTTCGATGCGCGAGGCAATACCTATTACCATCGAAGCCAGCACCGCGACTATCGCGATAACAACCAGCATCTCGACAAGCGTAAAACCACTTTTTGCCCGTGTTCCGTGGCTCGCGGCACGTGGCTCGTTTATCACATAACGTATTTTGTATGTCGCATTTTGCATCTTACATCCCGTAAACTACGAACAATGAACAATGAACCGACTTCAAAAATTGCAGATATCGTCCTGTGTGCCGTACAGGCCGTCCACCCCCGCGGATATTAGTATGTATGAATCCGGCCTGTAAGGCCAAAATTTTCCTGGAGCAATAGAAACCTTCGGATCCACCAGTTTGTAAGCCGGCCAATAAAGACAGATGCCGGCCGGTGTGCCGACGACGTCATTTGACTTTTCAGAGTCCATCTTGAGTTTAATCAGGTCAGTATTGTCGGTATAATAATAAATCAGGCCCCGCGTTGGTTGTGAGACGTAGTCACTGTATGTAAAATTCTTGCTGTTCGTATTGGCCTTGTAATATAAAATCGGCCGACCCGCTTTGACGGTCCTGGATTCTCCCGTCGCTGATGTTATTGTTACATGCTTTGCCCCAAATGAGTCACAAAGCACATACGTATTCGGATTCAAGGCCGTTGTTGGCGGGTTGGGAAATAATTGATTCAATTTGAAGGCATTGGCCGTCCCAAGCTCCAGATAAGGCCCGACCCTTTCATTCAAAGTGTCAGGAATACCATCGCCGTCAATGTCTCTTGTCTTAGCCGGGTCGTATGACCCATTTCCACCATTTTTATCAAGCCCATCCGACCGCCATGCTGACTTTGGGTGAAATCCTAAAAGGTCCCAGCCGAGAAGCGCCTCAGCGAGCTTTTGCGCGCCGCAGTAATCACCGGCTGCATTATCGGATTGCGGGTAATCACCGGTATCACCCTTAAAGGCCATCAGCGCCATATCGATGGCCGCAAACTGCACCTTTTGCTTGGCTTCTCCGGCGCTATTGCGCACGTAGCTAATAGTCGGAATAAGAATCCCCACCAGTATTGCGATTATCGCAAGAACCGTCAAAAGCTCAACCATCGTAAAGCCGTCTTTTTCGGGTCTCATCTTAAATCCCCTTCTAAAATCGCCTTCCCGGATAACCGTTCTTATTAATAAACTCCCGCACCCCAGTCCTCGGCGAAGACAGCAAAGTCAAAAAAACTAACGACGCTGCCAGGTTCTGCTCCTCTACTCTTTTTCAAAATTGAATATATCATCGGCTGTGCCGTATTGACCGTCGAACCCCGCTGAGATAAGAATATAGGAATCCGCTCTGTAAGGCCTGCTCGCATTTACAATATTACCATTCTTTGTACTTTCATAAAATCTTTTAGGCTCGGTATACATCAGATGTGCAGGAGTGCCGCCCGGCGCGGTCGGCGGATTCCACGGCATACCCAGTCCCACCAGATAATTGTTGTCGAGGTAATTATAAAACTGACCTTTGTTATCTCCTTCCACCGGCAAATAAGTAGAATTCGAGTCATGTATTGTGCCCGATGTATTCGCCTTGTAATAAAGTATTGGCATACCGATTCTCCTCCCTGTGCTCGCATTTTTTACTCGTGCATACTCATCACATAGGACATATAAAGTGGATGTGAGGGTCCCGGTTCCAGCGGCTCCGTATATATCGCTGAGTTTGTAGGCGTGGGCCCTGTCCAGTGGCAGATAAGGCCCTTTTCTGGCCTTTAAGTTATCATCCCAAGCTGCCCCCCAACCGGTTGTGTTATATAAATTCTTGGTGTCCGGAGGGACCGTCCCGTCGCTTCTAAAATGCGAAAGCTGATGACAGCCCAGCAAATCCTGCCCTACCATCGCCTCACAGAGCCGCGCTGCTCCAGGGTAACGGTTACTTCCTCCTTCATCAAACTCAGACTGCTTGTAGGCTGAATCCGGATAGGCCTGGAATTCGGGCTCATTCTTGAAAAGCTCCAGTGCCGCCTCGATGCTGTGGAATTGCGCCCTTTGCTTGACATCAGTGGCGTACCGCCTGACCATATTCAAAGACGGCACAAGTATGCCTATGAGGATTATGATAATGCTCATAACGGTCAAAAGCTCCACAATGGTAAAGCCCGCTCTTTTTTCGGATTGTCTGATGAGTCGTTTCATTTTTTAGCCTCCTAAATTTTTATACGCCCGCTTTGCCGGCGTACATTACACGGTGCCGCTGCCCAGTGACGAAATGACCTGTATCATCGGCAGAAACACCGACAGAACAATGCACATAACGATACTCCCCAACACCAGAATTATAATCGGCTCAAGCAGCGACATCAGCGAGGCAACCAGAACATCGACCTGCTCATCATAGTTGTCGGCTACTTTCAGCAGCATCTTATCCAGATCGCCCGTTTCTTCTCCCACAGCCACCATATTTGAAACAATTAAGTCAACGGTTTTGGACTGCCGCAGCGGACCCGCGAAGGTATCTCCCTGCCTGATAGAATTGTGAACATTGCCGAGACAAGTCGCATACACCTCGTTCCCCGCTGTCTCACGCGAAGTGTTGATGGCGTCGAGAATCGGCACACCCGCACCGATAAGCGTCCCCAGGGTTCGTGTCCATCGCGTCACAGCGATTTTACCGCTGAGATTACCTATCACCGGCAGCCTGAGTTTTATGGCGTCCAGAACATATCTGCCCGCGCGAAACCGCCTTACAATCTTCATAACAATAACAAACGTAAACGGTATCCCTAACAGAACAGCCCAGCCGTAGCGGTATGCTATCCAGTTGCTTACACCCAGCACTGTAGTCGTAAGCGGATTCAGTTTGCTGCCGACCATTTCGGTCAGCACTTCTTTGAATTTCGGTATAACAAATTTCATCAGGCCCAGAACGATACCGAACGCTGCGCACAAAACCACCGTAGGGTAAATCATTGCGCTTTTAACCCGGGACCTAAGTCTCTGGGCCTTTTCCATGAAGTCCGCTATACGTGACAGAATCAAATCCAGCACACCGCCCGTCTCGCCGGCCGCCACCATATTGACAAACAATCGGTCGAACGCCCTCGGAAATCTGGATAGCGCTTCCGACAGTGTTGACCCTCCTTCTATGTCGTCAGCCACATAGCCGATAACCCTCTTGAGAGTCCCCCTCTTCTGCTGCTCCTCAAGAATCCTCAGCGACCGCAAAATCGGAAGGCCCGCATCCTGAAGTGTTGAAAGCTGCCTCGCAAACTGTGCTATCACTCTTGCCTTTACCCTGCCGCCCGCCCCGCGCCTCGCTTTAGGCCTTGCACCGGCCTTGGCAGTGGGCTTCTTCTTTTCGCCGGTCTCCCTGACCTTCGTGGGGAAGTACCCCATATTCCGTATCTTGCTTATCGCTTCCTTTTCGCTCAGAGCTTCTACTTCGTCCTTTATCCCCACTCCCTGCGAATCCAGAGCTTCATATTTGAAAACAGGCATCTTAGACACCTCCTTTGCTTGTACCGTAAGGTATACTGCGTATTACCTTTCTGCTATTGTCTCTTTTACCACCTCGTCTATAGTTGTGACGCCGTCGTAGATTGCAGCCAGACCATTGTCTCGTAGCAGCCTCATACCCGCCTTTTGCGCCGCCGTTCGCAAAACACTCGTCGAGGCCTGACTCATAATCAAATCACGTATCTCGTCGTTAAACAGCATAATCTCAAAGATGCCTATTCGTCCCCTGTAACCGGTATTATTGCAGTTGCTGCAGCCTCGGCCGTAATAGAACTTCTTGTCCTTGATATCTTCCGGCGTAAGCCCCAGTTCCGCCAACTGAAGTTCGCTGGGCTCGAATGGCGTCTTGCATCTCTCACATATCCTCCTGACTAATCGCTGCGCAACAATGCCTTCGAGCGTCGCGGTAGCAAGGAACGGCTGCACACCCAAATCCAACAATCGCGCTATCGAACTCGGTGCGTCGTTTGTGTGCAGTGTGGTGAACACCAGGTGGCCTGTCAGAGATGCCTGAGCCGCGATTTCCGCTGTCTCGAGGTCACGAATCTCACCCACCAGTATGATATCGGGGTCCTGACGCAAAATCGAACGTAGACACTTCGCAAATGTCAGCCCGATGTCAGCCTTCATCTGAACCTGAATCAGACCATCGACATCATATTCAACGGGGTCTTCTGTCGTGATTATCTTAGTTTCAACATCGTTAAGTTCAGCCAGAGCAGCATAAAGAGTAGTGGTTTTACCGCTCCCCGTCGGCCCTGTAATAATCACGATACCGTTCGGTTTGCGTATAAGTCTGTGTACCGATTCGAGGTCGTGGGACCTCAAGCCCAGTTTTGCCAAATCAAAGCTGACCTGGGTCCTGTCCAGAACACGCAGCACAACGCTTTCCCCGAACATCGTCGGCAGAACACTGACACGCAAATCAACCGGATTGCTCTGCACCGTCAGCGATATTCGGCCGTCCTGCGGCAGTCGTCTTTCCGCAATGTCGAGGTTCGCCATGACCTTTATTCGGGAGCTCAGTGCCGCCGCAATGTGTTTCGGCGGAGGTACCATCTCATAGAGCACCCCGTCAATCCGGTATCGCATCTTGTACTCATTCTCGAAGGGCTCGAAATGAATGTCCGATGCCTTATCTCGAATCGCCTGCAACAAAACAAGATTCAGAAGTTTCTTGACTGGGTTTGATTCGGAAAGTTCTTTCAGCTCATCCAGGTCGATACTCTGGTTTCTGTCCTTGAACTCCGCAAGAAAACTGTCATCCTTTATCTCGCTTATCAGGTCATTGATGCTCTCTTCTTCGGTCTCATAGTATTTAGCCAGGGCTTTCTCCAGAGCCTCAGCATCAGTTATCTTCGCCGTAACCTTAAAACCCATCAGTGTGCTCAGGTCATCCGTCGCCCTGAAATTATCAGGATTATCGAGCACAACCGTCAGCTCGTTTTCCTTCTGTTTATACTCAATCGGCACAATGTGATAGGTCTTGGCCATTTGTGCCGGCACCTTGGTGACCACCTCAGGGGTGATACTTATCCCATTGAGGTCCACATATTCCATCCCCCGCTGGGCTGCCAGCGCCACCTGAAGCTGTTTTTCGTCCACCAAGCCCAGTTCAAGAAATATCTGCCCTATCGACACCGGCTCAGTCCGTTGCTTTTGTATCTTTAGGCACTCATGGACCTTTTCCCTCGTCAGAATGCCCATCTTTATAAGCACTCTGCCTAACGTCCTGCTTCTTAGCTGGTCTATAGGGGGGAGTTTTTTTGATATCTTTGTTTCTGCCATTGCACTCTTACCTCTCAATCAATATCGTTCCGCGTCTATTCTTATTATATAACATTAACATTCTTTTGGCAAATAAATTACGAATTGGACACTTGGTTATTAGGACTAAATCATCCCCTCCTTTTTCGTTTTGTTAACCCCCTCGATTTGCTGGCAAAAAGACCCCTCGCTTGGCCGTTGCCGCCACCCCAACCCCAGAAACACACGTTTCTTACCCCTCTAACCCCTATCGCTGGAAGATCGCCGACCAGCTTTTATGTCCTTAAAATAGGCCCGATGTCTTCAGTCTTTACAGGCTGTTTCTTCTTCATCATAGCCTGCCGTTTGGCCATGGCTTTGTCGTGTAAAGCAGCAGGCTGTCGGCTCTTGTCAATCATCTCTTCTAACGTAATCTTGCCCGTATCGTAAAGAATCCACAGGTGCTCATCCAGCAGTTGCATCCCCAGTTTTTTGCCTGTTTGAATGGTCGAATCAATTCGATAGGTCTTGTTTTCGCGGATAAGGTTGGAAATTGCAGGCGTCACAACCATAAACTCATACCCTGCGATTCTCCCCCTGCCGGTAGCTAATGGGCACAGGACCTGGCTTAGAACCGCTATCAGGTTGGTGCTTAGCTGGGTCCGAATCTGTTCCTGCTGATTTGGCGGAAACACGTCGATAAGCCTCGTAATGGTTCCAGCCGCGCTGGTTGTATGAACCGTGCTGAACAGAAGGTGGCCGGTCTCTGCCGCCCGTATCGCCGCCTCTATCGTCTCCAGGTCACGCAGCTCACCTACCAAAATCACATCCGGGTCCATTCTTAAAACACGCCTTAGCGCCTCATGAAAACTCGGAACATCGATACCCACCTCACGCTGGTTGACAATCGATTTCTTGTGCGAATGGTAGTATTCGATGGGGTCCTCAACGGTCACAATATGGCGGTCGAGATTCTCGTTAATATAGTTTATCATACACGCTAAGGTCGTCGTTTTGCCGCTGCCTGTTGGGCCTGTAACTAAAAACATCCCCCTTGGCCGGCGGCACAAAGCCGCGCACAGCGGTGGCAAACCTATCTCCTCAAATGTCATAATTGTTGTTGGAATCAGACGCAAAACAACCGAAACGTTGCCCTTTTGCTTGAAAACAGACACACGAAACCTTGCCTTATCACCGAAGGCAAACCCAAAGTCGGTACCGCCCTCTTCCTGCAGTTCCTGCTGATTCCGTTCAGGTGTTATGCTCTTCATTAAAGCCACAGTATCATCCGGCTCAAGAACTTTGGTCTCGAGCGACCTGAGTCGGCCGTGTATCCTCAACACAGGTGGTAGGCCGGTAACAAGATGGATGTCTGAGCCGTTCTGCGTAACACAGGCCTGTAGCAGTCTGTCCATATTAACCGTTGACATTTGAAAACCCCTAACAGCTTACCTTTCAATCAATTATATTTTCCGTCTGTGTTGTTTTCGCCACTTCTTCTGGTGTACTGATGCCCTTAAACACCTTAACCTTGCCGTCATCCATAAGTGTCCTCATTCCGCCTGCCTTGGCTGCTTTTCTTATCTCGCCCGTTGGTGCCTTTGCGAAGGCCAGTTCTCTCAGTTCGTTGGTCATCTCGACCATCTCGAATATGCCTATCCGGCCTCTGTAGCCGGTGCCCTGGCACTGGCTACATCCTGCTCCTTTGTAGATTGTATGGCCTTCGATATCCTCCGGCGTAATATCGAGCAGTCGCAGATACTGTGGGTCCGGATCGTTGTCGGGCACTTTGCAGTTATTGCAGATAACCCGCACAAGCCTTTGCGCCATAATTGCCTGTATTGAGCTGGCCACGAGAAACGGCTTTACTCCCATATCTATTAAACGAGTAATTGCGCTGAGAGCGTCATTTGTATGCAGTGTGCTGAAGACCAGATGCCCCGTTAAAGCTGCCTGAATAGCAATATCCGCGACAATGCTGTCTCGAATCTCACCGATCAGCACAATATTGGGCGCCTGTCGAAGCATAGCTCGCAGAATCCTCTCAAATGTCAGACCGATGTCTTCTTTCACCTGGCACTGGTTCATACCCGCGAAATTGTACTCTACGGGGTCCTCTGCGGTAACTATCTTCTTGTCGGGCTTGTTTAGCTCTTGAAGTGCTGCATAAAGGGTTGTGGTTTTACCGCTTCCGGTAGGCCCCGTAACCAAAAAGATGCCGTTGGGTCTTTTGATTATCTTTTGAAATCGTTCATAATCATCCTGCTCGAAGCCGAGCGACTGGATACCGATGTTGACGGAGTCCGGCCGCAGAATTCGCAGTACCACACTTTCACCGTGATAACCCGGCAGAGCGGACACACGAAAGTCAATATCCTGGCCGCCAATCGTGCGTTTAATGCGTCCGTCCTGCGGCAGCCTCTTCTCCGCAATATCCATCCCAGACAGAATCTTCAGACGCGTAATCAGCTGCGCCTGCATATTCTTTGGGATATTATCCTTTTCCAGACAAACGCCATCTACGCGGTACCGTATTCGCACTCTGTCAGCCATCGGCTCAACGTGTATATCACTCGCACGCATGTAATAGGCGCTGTCTATTATCAGATTCACCAGTCTGACAACGGGTCCTTCGTCATCGCCGCCCTCAGCCTGTGCCCGAAGTGCTTCCGCCTGCAGCTCATGACCTGCCTCGGCAAGCTCCGCCGCAGTTGCATCGATGCTGTGCTTCAGTCTGTCTTCTTCCACCGCTTTTACTACCGTTTGGCCGAATGACCCCTCAATGTAGGAACGAATCCTTGAAGGGCTCGCCAAATAACACTCCAGTTCAGCATTCACACGAAACCGGATCGCGTCCATCATATCGAGGTCCAGGGGGTCGCTGATAATCAACTTTAGTTTGCCGTTATTCATACCCAGCGGCAGAACGTTGTGCTTCTTCATCATCTCTGTCGGGATAAGTTTCATCGCCTCAGCGGGAACTGGAATCTTTCCCGGATCCACGTATTGCAAACCAAACTGTTTTGCGATTGCTTTAGTCAGCGTGTCTTCGTTGATAAGCCCCAGTTCGAGCAGCACCTCGCCCAAACGTCTTTTTTGGGCTCTCGACGTCTTTATCGCATCAACCAGCGCCTCTTTTTTGACCACGCCGGCCTTATACAGTATTTCACCAAGATGTCCCCGCTTTTTAGCCATATTTATACGCCTGAGGCGTACTAACGCCCTGTATAGTCCTCTGCTGGCTGCCATTATAGCATTCTCAACGCCGCCAGTCAATTTACAATCGCAGCCGCAGCATATTAAGCCCTGTCAAAGCCGCCCTGAACTGAATGAGCTGTCTGTTGCCTGGGAAAATAAATCGCTTGATTTCAGTATAATTATCGGCACTTACACTGATATACACCAGTCCAACGGGTTTTTGTTCATTTCCGCCGCTCGGCCCAGCTATGCCGGTTATGCCGACGGCAAAGTCCGCTTTAGCCCTTTTTCTGGCGCCCTCAGCCATCGCCTTCGCTGCCTGTTCGCTTACCGCCCCATATTTTTCAATCAAATCTTTAGATACACCAAGCTCACTGGTCTTGGCCTTGTCGCTGTAGGTAACCCAGCCGTATGTAAAGTATCGGCTTGCCCCCGCAACATCGGTTATAAGTTTAGATAGCGCCCCTCCCGTGCAGGATTCTGCTACTGCGATTGTCTTTTTTTGCCGGGCCAATTCTTCTCCCACCACCTCCGCTAATGTCTGCTCTCCCACGCCGTAAACCAGCTCTCCGAGATACTTCCGCAGCATTTTTTCATCCTTTTCCGCCATTTGTTCGGCGGTACTTTTGTCCTTGGCTGCTGCGACAATGTGCAGGGTAATTACACCGTGCTCCGCCGTGCAGTTAATCAACGGATTCCTCCCCCGCTTCATAACATCGCCGACCAAATCAGCAATAGCCGACTCGCCCGCCCCGAAGCACCTTAATTTTCGTACGACTATCGCCTGCCCCCCCGAGTCTTCTGTCGAAGACAGAATCGGGGGCAGAACCTGCTCCTCAAACATCTCCTTCATTTCAGCCGGCACCCCCGGCAGAATAAAAAACAATTTACCCCTGTACCCAGCCTTAATGCCCGGCGCTATACCCAACTTATTCTCAAGAGCCTTAGCGCCTTCCGGCATATATGCCTGTATTTTATCCCTCTCTGACATTGACCGGCCTCTGCAGACAAAAGCACCCTGTATCTTCTCAAGAAGTTCGCTTTGTAACTGCAGTTCGCCGCCGAGGAATTTAGCAAGAGCTTGGCGAGTTACATCATCGTCGGTTGCCCCCAAACCGCCGCTTATCACAATGATGTCGCCGTCTTCAGATGCCAGATGCAAGGCCCGCACAATCGAATCCAAATCGTCACCAACCGTATAGAAGCTGACAACCGGTATGCCGATAGAAAGCAATCTTTCGCTTAGATATGCAGCGTTGGTATCTACTATTTGGCCGCTAAGAAGCTCATTTCCGATACTGACAATACTTGCCTTTTTCATAAGCTCACGGCTCAATCAGCGCCTTAACCACGCCATCGCGGTACTCGCTGACCATACCGAAGGCCTCCGCCGTCTGTTCGAGTTTGAACCTGTGTGTTATCATAAAATCGGGTTTGATTTTGCCGGAGGATATCCAGTCGATGCAGGTTTGTGTGCATTCGTTTTGTCTTCGGACGTTGATAAGGCTGATTTCCTTCCTGCGAATCTGCTCGATGACTAAAGATATCCTTTCGGTGCACGGAATACCTATAAGCATTAGTTTACCACCGGGCTTTAGCAGTTCGACTGCCTGGTCGATTGTCTCTTGTTGGCCGGCGCATTCGAAAACAACGTCGAGCCCGTCCGGCTTTTGTTTTAGAATCGCTGCGACTATATCTTCTTTTTCCGGGTTACCGACCCAGGTTGCGCCGGCTCCTTTAGCTGCCTTAATTCGCCCCTCGACTTTCTCCGTAACATAACATGTGCGTACCCCTTCAACCCTGCTGACCAACAAACAGCTCAGGCCGATTGGCCCGGCACCAAGGATTCCATAGTTTTGAGTTTTTAGTTTTAAGTTTTGAGTTGCTTTGCGGACTGCATACATCCCTATCGCCAGCGGCTCGCACAGCACAGCCTGGCCGAAAGTAATTTTATCACCGATAGCCAGACAGCAGCTCTCCGGCATAACGATATATTCACACAGGCATCCCGGCATTTGACCCGGACAGCCGAGAAATTTCAGATTTCGGCACGTATTTCCCCGCCCCGCCCTGCACTGGTCGCAAGTTTCGCAGACAATGGCCGGCTCGACCGCAACACGCTCACCAACCTTAACACGCCTAACCTTTCCGCCGACGGCTTCAACCGTCGCCGCGCATTCGTGGCCGAGTATAAACGGATATTCAATAACCTCCGAGCCGATTCGTCCTGTCTCGTAATAATGTATGTCCGAGCCGCAGATACCAACTGCTTCAATCTTCAGCAAAACATCTGTATCGTTCCTTATCCTCGGCTCTGCAACATCAACCACTTCCATTTGCCGAATCCCTGTCAGCACAACAGCCTTCATCCTTCGACTCCAAAAGTGTAAAGTGCCTAAAGTTTGGGGTGCCTAAAGTTACAAGTTATTTTCCTCGCTTTACACTTTAGCTCACTTTAGGCATTTTAGTTCACTGTTTTGTTCTCAAACATTAAATCTGAAATTAATGATATCGCCGTCCTGAACGATATAATCTTTTCCTTCTAATCGAATCTTGCCAGCCGCCTTGACCGCCTTTTCGCTGCCGAGTTTTTTCAGGTCGTCGAAGCTGAAGGTCTCAGCCCTGATAAAGCCGCGTTTAATATCGGTATGTACCTTGCCCGCCGCCTCTAATGCGCTGGTGCCTCGTTGTATCGGCCAGGCCCGCAGCTCATCCGAAACCATCGTCAAAAAGCTAATCTGTCCCATCGCCGAGTAGCAACTCTTGACGAATTTGCTTTTTTCCGATTCTTTGATGCCCATCTCCGCCATAAAAGCTGCCTTGCTGTCGGCATCCAATTGTGCCAGCTCGTTCTCCAGCTTCGCGCAGATTGAGATGACCGGCACCGTTGCGTCGATAGCCCCATGAAAGCTAAATTCCTCCCCCACCCGGTCTTCGCCGACATTTACCACAACCACAATCGGCTTTAGCGTCAAGAATCCGAGCGATTTAATCGTCTCCCGCTCAGCCTCGGTCTCGATGGCACTGCTTATCGGCTTTTCCGATTCGATTGTCTCCTGCAGTTTCTTTTGCAGCGCAAGTTCAACTTTATCGTGCGGCTGAGTCTTCGCCGGCTTACTAATCTGCTTTTCGAGTTTTTCAATTCGTGTCGTAACCAGCTCTAAGTCCGAAAGCAATAGTTCCGTCCGCAGTTCCATCAGGTTCCCCGCCGGGTCCACCTTGTCTCGATAAGCCGGCACCGTCGCCTCTTCAAACCCGCGCACCACCAGCACAAGTAAATCAACCGTCCGGACGTGGCTAATCAGTCGCCGGCTGAGCGCCCTGCCGTGCTCATCGACAAAACTTAGCCCCGGCAAATCGAGACAGTCTATCGTTGCGTATGTTATCTTCTTCGGCTTGTGATATCCGGCTAACCAGTCGATTCTTTCATCCGGAACCAGCACGTTGGCCTCTTCAATCGTCGCAGAGCCTGTCGGCGTTATCGCCTTACCGCTCAGCCCCGCAAACAGTGTGCTCTTGCCCGACTCTAACAAACCAACCAATGCGACCTTCATCCTTCACCTCCCACAACAGGTGTTTCGTTGCCGCAAGCCCCCAGGTTCATCCTGTGGGTTAACTGTCTGTCCGCCGTGATTATAATAGAAGAACCGCAAACGGGAAACAACCTTTTATCCCGCACCGTGGGTTTAGTATTTAGGATTTCTAAACTGTTCGTTGTCTGCTATAATTCATAAGGCTGACAAACTGTGTTAGCAAGAAAGGATTGGTGTATTCACATGAAGAAACCGATATCTGTATGCCTGATGGTTCTGTTGCTTTGTTTTGTGTCCCAAATTACCTATGGAGCATCGCCGCCTGACATCGTTTGGGGACCTGAAAACCAGGGGCTGCGAATGAACCTGCATATCGAGAATGCGGATAGTAACCAGCCGGATGTTTACAAGGTCGGGATTCGCCTTGCCAACGTCGGCCCAACACCAGTTGTACTAGTTGCCCAATGGTATTATGACGAGGAAAAGGGCGATTACCGCGAGTTCCTAAAGCAGGGAGTCGAATTAACTTCTTTTCCGGAAGTTAAGGTAGAGTCTGCTCAGACCGCAGGAAATATTCGGACTTCACCGCAGCCGACCCTCGAAATCAAGCCCGGCGACTCCGTCGCTGTCGAATGGGTTACTGCGCCTCGGCACTTGAAGCCGAAGGGCTATTACAATACGACGCCGGCAGAATTTCCCAGCGACGGCCTCTATAGTATTCGCGCAAAGTTTCTTGCGAACTCAAAACAGGATAGTCGCATCCTGCTGTACAGCAACGACTGCCGGCTTTCCGTAGGGAAAAGCACGGCGATGCCCAAGTTCGCGATGGCACGAATCATCCAGGCCGACCCCGCGAAAGAAACGGTCGTGCTGGCTCTGGGTTCTGACCAGAAAATTGAACCAAACGACAGGTTCGAATGCGGCATCTTTCCGTATGTTTATTGGGATATCCTCATCACGGAAGTAAAACATAACTCATCTACTGGCTCTGTGAAGATAAGTTCAAGAGAACCACGGGAAAATGTGCCGACCTTTCCGGAGGTCGGAAGTGTAGCCACATTGCTTCCTGCAGGTCATCGCCACGGATGCCAACTTGTTCCCAACACGGCCTCTCTACAAGGTGATAGTAATGCCACCTCGTCAGAAACCTTAATATACGAGGCAAAGCTGGAAGAAGTGAAGAAGAAAGCGGAACGCATCACCATCGGGATGAAAAGGGCGGAGGTAGAGCAATTGTTTCGAGTGAAAGATGGCGGAGTCGAAGGCCCCTCTATTTCACGGTACTATGAACACCCGGAGGTTATGATCAACATCCCCTTTGACCAGACTGGTGGCAATTGGAGCCCGGATAATCGCGTGACAGGAGAACCCAATATTTACAGAAGCCTGAGACACCTTGATTGAGCGTTTCCTAACCAAGCGGCTGCACAGCGACACGGCAAACCGCTAAAAAGTTGCGTCTTCTGTCGTTCTGTACGTTGTCCGCTGAACGCTCATCTATGAACTGCGAACAATGAACTATGAACTTGCGCTATAAACACTGTTTCCATAACAGTCGTATGCAACAATCGCCGGAAAATCAACGACCTTCAATTTTCTAACGGCCTCCGTCCCCAAATCATCGTACGCGATTATCTCTGCCGAGACTATGTACTTGCTGAGTAGTGCCCCCGCCCCGCCGATAGCCGAAAGATGTACCGCCCCGTATTTTTTCAGTGCTTCCCTGACCTTTTCATTTCGATATCCCTTGCCAATCATCGCCCGTAGTCCCTTCGCTATAAGTTTCGGACTAAAACCATCCATTCTCGATGAAGTGGTCGGCCCCGCCGCTCCGATTACCTTTCCCGGCCGGGCCGGCGTCGGCCCGACAAAATAAATAATCGCTCCTTCAAGTTCAAATGGCAATTTTTGCCCCGCATCTATCGCCTCACATAGTCTTTTATGCGCCATATCCCTCGCCGTATAGACCACGCCGCTCACAGATACCTCGTCGCCTGCCTTTAACGAACGCACATCCGCCTCACTCAAAGGCGATTGTATTCTCTTCACCTCACCCATATTTTCTTTCTATGAACCATTAACTATGAACTATGAACCATGAACTATTAACAATGAACCATTCACAATTCTACAATATCCCGAAGATTTTGCGAACCGAAAAAACCGGTATTTATGGTATAATATCGGTATGGCCAAGTATCCCATATTTCTCGAACTTAAAGGCCGCCGTGCCGTCGTTATAGGCGCCGGCGCTGTCGCCCTGCGAAAGGCCCAATCCCTGCTGGAAGCCGGCGCTCGCCTCGTGGTCGTCTCTGAGCACATCGACGAGGCTATGGCAGCCCTTTGCCGGCAGGCCAACGCTGAGTTAGTTAAATCGGAGTATTCCAAAGACCATCTTGTAGGAGCGGCATTAGTCATAGCAGCAACCTCGAATCGCCGCTTAAACGAGCGAATCTACAAAGATTGTCAGCAGTTGGAGATTTTATGCAATGTTGTTGACCAGCCGCAGCTTTGTGATTTTTTTGTACCCGCCGTCGTCAAACGGGGCGGCCTCCAGATAGCCATTTCCACCGAAGGCGATTGTCCCGCCTACGCCGGCCATCTGCGAAAAAAACTCGAACAGATTTTCACCGAGCAGCACGGCGAATTCTTATCTGAACTGGAAAAATTACGAAAACGTATCATCGAAGATATGCCGAACCCCGCCGACCGAAAGGCCTTACTGGGCCAGCTGGTTGAGGATGAGTCGTTTGAATATTTTCTCCAGAATGGTCCGGAAGCCTGGCGTAATTATGCTCAAAAAATCAGGCAAGGTTACCCATCCGGGGTCAAAACTCAATAGCCCTGCGACTGGTTTTGATTTCCCGATTCTAATTCGTCCTCTGCAGCATCCGGCCCTGTTATTTGAGAACATGCCCTGACGCCGTAAAAGAGAAATCCCATTGCTGCCAGAAAGAACCAAAAGCCGGCAAACGGAAATTTTACAGAGGCATATTCAAAAATGGTTCCAACAATGATACACGGTGTTACCGCCGTCACCGCCAGACGGATAAGAGCAGAATAAGATAATCTCGTTTTGCACCATCTGTCAAAAATATATCCGATTGCCGCATAGATAAGAGCTTGAATAACCCGAAAAATAAAAAAGCCCGCAACAACAATCGGATAAAGTATCGGAACCAGCAGCTTTTTGCTGATATCCAACCACTTCATAATTGTACTCTGTTCCAGAACGAAATGCTGCACATTTGCAAGGTCGTATATTCGGGTTTCTGACTTGCTTTGGCGCGATACCAGCTTGGTCCTTGTAAGCAAGACAAACGCTTCAGTGTTATCTAAAGATTGGATTTGACCGGTTGTATCAATGATGGCAATAATCTTATTACTGTCAGGTATTGTGATGTAATAAGGCTGCTGTTCATCGATATGAACCTCGCCTTTTTCAATTGTAATTTTGGGAACCTGACTAACATACTGGGGGGCTTCTTTATCAATAAAGCTCAACAAGCCCTTTTGAAACTTAAACATTCTGGGAACCGTACAGATTGCCAAAAGCAAAAATAGATATCCAAACCCTACACCCTTCCAGTTTAAGCCAACATCTCTATATAATTCCCCTGAGAAAAAGGAAAACAGCGGCACATGGATAATAGAAAACTTCTTCATACCGTGCGCTTCCTACGAGCGGCCTCTCAGGCCTGAATTCTGTCGACTGTCACCTGAAGTAATTTTTGCCGGTGTCCGATACGTCTTCTGCTGTTTTTTCGCCGGCGAAGGTATGTCGGATACACTTTTTTACCCTTGACGACCGCCTCTGCTGCGCTTTTCTCAAATGAAGCCACCACCTTTACCCCATCTAAATAAGGCGTGCCGAACTTAGTCTTTTTCCCGTCGCTGACCAGCAGAACCTTATCCAGCTCGATAGTCTTGGCCTCCGGCGGAACGTCCGTCAGCTCTATCTTCAACCTGTCCCCCTCGCTCACCTTATATTGTTTTCCGCCCTGTTCTATCACCGCGTACATTACAAAGACTCCCATCTTTCGTGCCGTAAGTACTAATAAGGCGGGTATTCTACGTACCGACCTGTTCTTTGTAAAGCAAATTGTCGATATTTTTGTATCCTGTCCTGAAATGACAGGCTAAAATTTCCTGCTGGTTTTTAAGGAAACCCTTATGCAGATAGCGATGATACAGGACAGAATCCTGCCGCTTGCTGACGTTGACCCAGCCCATCTTGACCGCGGCACATACTTCGGCGATGGCGTTTACGAAGTCCTGCGAAGTTACAACGGCAAAATCTTCGCACTCGAAGAGCACCTTGCCAGATTCGCCAACAGCCTTTCCGCAATCGAAATAACCAATGTTGACATCGAGCAGATTCGTTCACGGGTACTAAAAGCCTTTGAGGCCGCCGGCATCGCCAACGCAAGGATATACTTCCACATCACAAGAGGCTCAGCCCCTCGCAGCCACACCTATAGCGCCGACCTAAAGCCCAATTTCTTCCTCACCATAAACGAACTGCCCGACGACAGCCGCGATAAAGCCAATGGCATCGCCGTATCGACCCATCCCGATTGGCGATGGAAAAGATGCGACATAAAATCGTTGAACTTATTGGCTAATGTCCTTGCCCGTGCCGATGCCGCCAAGAAAGGCTGCAACGAAGCAATCCTCGTCGATGAGGCCGGCTTAATAACCGAAGGTGCCGGCTCCGCATTTTTTGCAATCTTTGCAAAAACCCTGCAGACCGCCCCCCTTACGGCTAATATCCTGCCTTCCATTACGCGTTCGTTCGTCGTTAAAGCCGCCAAGAATACCAATTTGAAAGTGGTCGAGAAATCCGTAAGAGTTCAACGGGCCACCTCTGCCGACGAGCTTTTTATTGCCGTCACTACCAAAGATATTGTCCCTGTAGTAAAATTCGATGATAAACCAATTGGCAACGGCACACCCGGCCGATACACAAAACTACTCATCCAAAACTTCAAAACATTCACTTAATTAAAAAGGGCTGTGAGCATTTGGCTCACAGCCCTTTTAGTTGCGAATCAAACGCGCCGCAAGCTAACTTACGGACAATAGTTCAGCCATTGCAGACAGAATATCCCCACGTCTTTGAAATCTACAACGCCGTTACAGTCGAGGTCTGAGTTGTTGTAGCCACCGGCCGGGCCGACCCAATACCAGTCATCTGCAAAATCAGCAAAATCGAGGAAGTTCACACGTGCATCACAATTGTAATTGGCGCACGTCGAGCATAGGGCAGGGTCAGTGAATAACATAAATGACATATCCTCACTTGCACCAGTCTGGTCATAAAGCTTGTCCCAGACCCATACTTCATTGACATCGTCGTAATAGCCTGCCACTGCATCGTCATTGAACACGTGCTTATGGTTCGTCCAGCCCCAATTATAGTTCGGTATATTAACGTCGTATACAGCCTGTACGCTGAGCCAGAAGACCTCATCGTAATCTGGTTGATGGAACCACATATCCTCAGGCAGCCTCACAGAATAACGGAAGACCGGCTCATTCGGCTCTCCTTCCGGATACTTGTCATAGCCAACCAGCACCTCGTCATAGTCATCAGCGTCGTACTGCCAGATCATCTCGCCTGGATGGCTGTAGCTACAAGGGTCGCACGGGTCGGCAGCCACGTCCGTCCACATCGTCAACCTGAATTTATCCGGCGGAACTGGCAGAGGCATAAATGGACCGTAACTGCACGCTTCATAGCCATAGCCGATATAGGAGCCCCACCATACAACCGCCGTAACCGGCGTTCTACGCAGGCAACGCCAATCATCGGCAACGAGTCGTTTCTTTTCGGGTTCGGAGTAGTTATATGTGGAGTTGACATCTTCGTAGTGCGGCCAGGAGCCGGTCTCGCTGCCGTTATAAAGTGCTGTGACCTCCGTTGCGCTCAGCGCACGGTTGTAGATTCGGACATCGTCTATTGCGCCGTTCCAAAATCGGCCGCCTTGGGGGTATCCGGCTGAAAAAAGTGCGCCCAAAATTATACTCAAGGGCGCATCAAACGCTGTGGTGACATTTGAATCTGAGCCCACCTGCTGCCCGTCAACATACAGCAACCTGCTATTATCTGATGCCCTTACCGCCGCTGCATGATGCCAGAGACCGTCGTTGTATGTGGTTGTGGTATAAATACTCTCGTTAGGTCCCATGACATATCTGAAAGGATGCCGATGAAGGTATCGCAGGGTTTTGTCACCGCGGAGCTCCAATATAAAGCCGTGATTTGCGTCGGCATTAGTGATCGAAATGATATCCATGTTGGGGTCGGCTGGATTAGAGCTGTTACCATCGACCCTAAACCACGCCGATACCGTGTATATCGAAGGTATAAGGGGAGCACCTTGAGAGAAGCAGTTGACGTCAACGTAATCATTCAACCCGTCAAATTTCAGATAGCCGCTGTTGCCAACCGGACTGCCGCTTGTCTGCCACGTCGGGCTACCATAGATGGTGCCGTTGCGCTGATTGCCGCTCGAGTCATTGGCGACACTGCCGGAACCCTCATCGAACTTCCACCAGCCCATCAACCACCAATCCTCCTTGCCGTTATAGTTCTGCTCCCACTTGATGTAGTTCGGGTCGGTGTCAAGCTCAAATGCCATATCAAAGCTTTCTTGCCACATGGGGTCTTTGATAGGTGTTATTATGCAAGGGTCGGGAATAACGTAGTTCGGACCAGGTTTGGATTGTAAAATGAACGTTACGGCATCGTCCATCCAGCCCCAGGGCCGCGTCTTCCACCCCCACAGGTAATCATACACCGGCACATTATACTCCGCTACGATGCTTATCCAGTAAATGTTAGCATCGGTTACCGCATTAAAATCATCCTGCCGGAATACCTCAGCAGAATTCAAATCAACATTGTACTGATAGCAGATATCATGAGGACTGGAGCCGTACTCATCGGAACCGACCTCGTTAAAATCAACACGTGCCGCAGGTATCGTAATACTGTGCAGCAGCTTCTTCGGATAACTATACGGCAGATTATTCGGCGGCGCAAATGCGGAAGCATTGCTCCAGAACCCAATCCACCAGCTTACTGGCAGAACAGGCGGAAGTTGTCCCTGATGTTCGGCCCATTCCCACCCCTGGAACGAGCCCCACCAGTGGATGCTTGTTACCGGCATTGAGCCGATACAGCGGTAGTCATCTGCGACTATCTTCCACGGCGGCGCCGGGCTCCGCCTATTGTGAGATTGCTCATCCCAGCCGCAGTATCTCGGCACGGCCGAATTCGGGTCAATCTCAATTGGTGGCTGCGACCATTTCGTATGCTGCTCCAACGGCTTGGCATAGTTCGGCTCTTCCTCGGTGGTAGTGGTAATCACAAACGACAGGTCCAGCGACTCGTACGTGTTTGGGTCACGCAACTCTATCCATGGTCCTCCTGACAGTGTTCGCCAAACAGCGTCATCCATAAAGTGTGGTTGAACCGCCGTCTTCCAGCCTATCTTGTAAGTAGGAAAGGGGGTCGCATAGATGTGAATACCCAACCAGTAAATCTTGCCTTCCTCCTGAATGAACGGGTCGTTAATATCAGTGATATTGATTTGATAATACATGTTGTGGTCCGGTCGCAACCACATACCTGTGTTAGGGTCGTACCAGCCCTGCTGGCCGCTACCGTACGGGCGTATGGTGTATGTGCCATCCGGAAAGTAACGTGACCACAGCGCCACATTAGGTTCTGACCAGCCATAGAAGCCGTTAGGGTTGTTTGAATAAATACACACCATAACCGATTCGATTGTCCCCACTAAGTCATTCTTCCACGAGACCCAAAAGTGAATGTCACTGACGGGTCCGGTTTTGGTGCATAGCCAGTCGTCGGCCAGCTCCAGCCGCTGTTCCGTCGGCCCCTCCCTGCAGAACGCAATGTCCCAGCCGAACGGGTCCGGCAACTGTGGCCAGTGCATCTTGTTGGGGTCGCCGGGATTCCAACCGGCCATTCCGGCTATTCCATAGACGCCCATCACCATATCGCGGTTGTTTGTACCAGTGAGTCGATTTCGGTAGTTGTAAAGGTTCGACGGGCCTGGGCCATTTCCGTCATCCCTATCACTTGGGCACTCGTACCCACAGCCACCCGTATACGGATTGTCAAGTACAGCGCGTATCCAGTTAAAACCGGCGTTGGGGACATTAGGACCCCAAATCTCAAAGGCGTACAACTGATTGGGCTCGAGATTCACCGCATCGTTGCCCGAGAAGGTAAACGTAACGAACTGGTCGTTTCCAGAGCCGGGGTATGTGAAGGAACAAGAAGAAAAAAGGTCGACTGGGGGAAGAGGTATCGCATCACTCGTCAAAGTGTATTGCGCTGAGTCCGGAAATATCCTTGCGGTATTGAGGTCAAAAATATGCAGAGTATAAGTGTCCGTCGGACTTCCAAGCCCCCAGCCGGTAATAACTATGTTGGTCAGGGTGAAACCTGTTGTTGGCGTGAAAGTCTGCATTACACCCCTGCCATTAAAGAAATTTTCAAGCACTTTCTGGACTGAATTGGGGCCGCCGCTTTCGCCCTCCGGCAGGTTGGGGTCCGCGTAGGTATATACCTGTAGAGGCGCAGACAAGGTCGGCCAACTATGCGCAATCGGGCTAACATTGGTGCTTACGTCGGCGATTGCGAATTGAAGTGGACAAATGAAAATGGTGCTTATCAGCACGAGCAGCCATTTACCTGCGAAGTGTGTAATACTCCTCATTGGCACTTCCCTTCTTTTGGGCAAAATTTGCCCACTAAAAGTAAGATTTTGGGAAAAGCGGTTGAAATCCTCCTGAAAAGCGATTCTTGCCTACGGCAAAGGGCTTTCTTTCGCACTATCCGGCGCACACCGGCTTGCGTCAAAATCGGTATTACCTTACCATAACATCGAAGAAATGTCAACTGTCTTTGTGACGAGAAAATGCGTTTATTATCAACCTGATAGAGCTTTACATAAGTCGTTGACTTCCAGTATCTTAGCAGTATGAAAAGTCGTCAACTTGGGTTTATTGTACCGGCACTTGGACCTGGCGAGCCAAATCATACAAGTCAGCGAATGGGAGCACATTGTATCCACCGGCCATGTAGAAGCCTTTCCAAATTTCCAGAAAATCGACATGGCCATCCAAAAAGCCAAGTTATGCAGGTCTTCCCGGCCTCGATTTTCGATACATGTCAGTGGATATCGTGGACACAAAAAGATTCGAGGCAAGCTGGTACTGGCGGAGGCCGGCAGCCGAAGGCGGAGAAACCCGTCACACAACGGCGGATGGCCAAGTCCATTTTGTCAGATTTATCCACCGTAGGTAGATTAAGTAACAGATTTTGCTTGCCCTTCCACTCAAAAGGTATATAATTCCCACGATAATTGCCTGCCCCCGCGTCTTCCGACGCAAGTCGGGGCGGCGGGAGAGTAATGGAATACTGATGAATCCGACCCTCAAAATTAGTTGAGCAACAAAATAGTTTTAAAGGAGCAAAAAATGAAAGCTAAAGCTGGAATCATTATCATGTTGGTGAGCATATTACTCGCTGGTCTGGTTGCATTTAGCGGCTGCAAGAGCAAGAAACCAACACCGACCAAACCAGCTGCCAAGGCCGTTGAGCCAAACTGGCCAAAATAAAGCTGGAACAGCAAAAAGGTTGCGAAGAAAAACAAAACCCCGCTAATCTTGAATCATCATTTATGCGGTTCGGACGAAGAACGGCAGGGAGGCTTTTTGCTGGCCGTCGATTGCCAAATCGATGCTGTATTCACCGTAGTCCGGCAGTTTCAGTCGCTGAAAATTCAAAACGAGGTTGATGGCCGCTGAGCCGGCCTCATCTCCAACCCGTACGGATACTTTCCCATCCAGTTTAGGGACCACCTCTTTGCCATCCTGGTCGATAACACAAATCCGAACGGCGTGCTCACCCTGCTCAACCTTCGAGAAACGAATTCTGGCTGCGACGGCACAGGCTGGATGCACAACGGGGACCTTCTTTGCAAAGACGGTATCAAAGGCCCCTAAAACATTCAATTTACCCTGCTGGTCCGTAGCAGCGTCGCACAATAAAAAAGCTTCAACATCCATTTTTGTATCCTTATCCAAATCTATGCTACTATTTATTGAGATACCTTGCGACTCTTAAAGTAATTGGCCTTTATCCAGTTGAAGTTGAGAACCAGATGCAGGACGACGAGGCCTGCGAGGACGAGGGCGGCTTTTCTATGAAAAATCTCAAAGGCTTCGGGAGAAAGCTCGCGTCCAAACAGGCCGGTAAGAATCTGGCTGATTAAAAGTATCACAAGGACTGGATTTAGTATTTTAAGTGCTGTGTTTTTTGTCATCGTATCGGTTCCCCTTTTTCAAGACAGAGTCTGTTTCGGGCAGCATTATAGTGAATACAAGTCCAGATGGCAACAGATTCGCTTACGAAGTAGAAAGCTGCTGTTTAACAAAACGACAAAATGTTACCCCTTGCATCAAAGCATATCCGCGTTAAAATGACACTGGTTCATTTAGCAAATTAGTTCAGTGAAAGGAGGCACAAAATGGCTGAAGAGATTGTTGGCAAGGTCTCAGGTTTTTTTGCACGTCCGGTCGTGGCAGGCATTGAATTGACCGCTCCTTTGAGTGTTGGTGATAGAATTCGAATCAAAGGTCATACCACAAACCTTGAGCTGACGGTCGACTCAATGCAGATAGACAATGTAAATGTTACGGCGGCCCAGGCAGGCGATTCGATTGGCATAAAAGTGCCCGACCGCGTCCGCGCAGGCGATGCGGTTTATAAAATCACGGAATAACCCAGCATCGCTTTTACTCTAAAGATTATCTTTCAATGGCTAATCTCCCATCGATGCGAAGATTGATGAAGCTTCTTCATCCGGAGTCGATTCCCTGGCCTGGTTCGGTTCTCTACAATGCGATAAGCTCGACCGCCATATTTCAGCGTCATTACGAACTGGTGGCAGATGATATATTAAGCTTTTGTAAAGAAGGGTCTCTTTTAGACATCGGCACAGGCCCAGCGTGGTTACTACTCAAACTTCACCAACAGAACCCTAAAATGCGGTTGGTCGGCATTGATTCTTCGGCCGCAATGGTTACCAAAGCCCAAGAAAATACGGCCGGCACAGAGTCTGTCGAAATTAAACAAGGCAACGCCGACAATATTCCGTTTCCTGAACAATCTTTCGATATAGTTGTAAGTACTGGGTCGATTCATCACTGGAAACAACCAACCGTTGGTCTGAATGAAACTTATCGAGTGCTCAAGGAAGGTGGCTTTGCTTTGATATATGACCTTGTCAGCGATACACCTCAATTTATCCTCGACGATTGCAGGCGCAAATTCGGCAAGCTAAAGACAACGCTATTTTGGCTGCACAGTTTTGAAGAACCGTTTTACAGTCAGCAGAATTTCAAGAACTTGGTGCAACCCACATCATTTAAGGATTGTCAAGGCCGATTTTTAGGCCTTCTGTATTGCCTGATACTGAAAAAGTAATGCTTACCCATATCGGTTATCGCCGAATATACCTTATTATACTTTGCACGGTTTTATCCAAAGCGGTTATATAAGTTATGCAAATCGAATAAGTAACCACCCAGTGAAATTTCAACCAGAACCTACAGACTAAAAGAAGGACAAGTGCCGTCGCCATACCAAACAAGATTTGGCCGATAGCAGCATTTCGGTCGCTGATGTAATTTCCATCTAAATCATTTTCTATCACTATGCCCTCGAACTTAAAGATTAACAGCCCACTATAGAACAGGTTGCATAAAGCAAAAATTGTCAGCCACAGGTTTTTTGCTGTGCTGAGTATGTACCATTCCATACAGATGCCCGTTCCGGCGGTAATACCTACTGCGAAGAACAGCATCAAGGCTTTGTCGAAGAAAGACTTCTGTCTTATGCTAAAAGCGTGAAAAACAGAAAGAACCAGGCCGAGTGAGAAAGGTAATAACAAAAAGATAATGCCTAACAAAGCCACCCAGTTGCCCCCGCCGCACAATCGCAGCAAAAACGCGTGCATATTCTGGTGCACATTCTGGTCAATTGCAAACAATGCGAGAAATGCAAAGCTCATTACAAACAGCGAAGCTTCGTTGAACTGTAGGTTAATTAAGCTCGAATACTTTTCGTCTATGTCTTCTTCAATATATTCGTCCTGGGATTGGCGCGACTCATCAGGTTCAGCGGCCTGGACTCCATCGCGACCGGGCAAGGGATGAGGGGTTTTTTGAGCCTTTGCGCGCATCTTGACATAGAAGGGTTCCGGAACAGTCTGCAGACTGAAGCAATTCGGGCACTTTGTCTTTCCCCCAGCATCTTTGTCGGAGGCCAGTATTTCCTGACCGCACATTTTACACTTAAATCGGAGCATCGGGCAGCACCCCTGAATCTACCCCATTATAGACTCATTTAGGAATTTTATATATTAAAAAATCCCAAGTTTTGAGGTCTTCAACGGAGTTACCCTATACCAAATAAAAAAGCCCTGCGGAGAACCGCGGGGCTTTTTATATCAAGAACAGTTAAGCCATGCAGCGAAAGGCCTGACTTCAGCATCCCGATATATCGGGACACTGTCTAATTTATCCTTTAGAAAGGAGGTGATCCAGCCGCAGGTTCCCCTACGGCTACCTTGTTACGACTTAGTCCCAGTCATCGGACTTACCGTAGACAGGCGTCTCCTTGCGGTTAACAACCCGGCTTCGGGTACTCCCGACTCCCATGACTTGACGGGCGGTGTGTACAAGGCTCAGGAACACATTCACCGCGCCATAGCTGATACGCGATTACTAGCGATTCCAACTTCATGCAGGCGAGTTGCCAGCCTACAATCTGAACTGAGGCGACATTTTTGCGATTTGCTCCACCTCGCGGCTTTGCGTCACTTTGTTGCCGCCATTGTAGCACGTGTGAGGCCCTGGGCATAAAGGCCATGATGACTTGACGTCATCCCCACCTTCCTCCGGTTTAACACCGGCAGTCCCGTTAGAGTCCCCGGCTTTCCCGCTGGTAACTAACGGCAAGGGTTTCGCTCGTTAAAGGACTTAACCCGACATCTCACGACACGAGCTGACGACAGCCATGCAGCACCTGTGCAAGTTTCACCCTTGCGGGCAGCCCAACCACTTTCATGGCGGGCATCCAAGCATGTCAAACCCAGGTAAGGTTCTGCGCGTTGCTTCGAATTGATCCACATGCTCCACCGCTTGTGTGAGCCCCCGTCAATTCCTTTGAGTTTTAGCCTTGCGACCGTACTCCCCAGGCGGTCTACTTAACACTTTTGCTTCGGCAGTGAAGGTGTCAGAACCACCACTACCTAGTAGACATCGTTTACGGCGTGGACTACCGGGGTATCTAATCCCGTTCGCTCCCCACGCTTTCGTGTATCAGCGTCAGGACAGGCCCAGCGCACTGATTTCTCCATCGGCGTTCCTCTTGATATCTACGCATTCCACCGCTCCACCAAGAGTTCCATGCGCCCCTACCTGCCTCAAGAATAGCAGTACGCCCAGCAATTCCCCGGTTGAGACGGGGGATTTCACAAAGCGCTTACCATTCCGCCTACACACGCTCTAAGCCCAGTGACACCGAACAACGCTTGCCACCTCTGTCTTACCGCGGCTGCTGGCACAGAGTTAGCCGTGACTTCCTTTGGGTTGGATCAATGCGCCGAAGCGCACTTTCTTACCCCTGACAGCGGTTTACATCCCGAGGGACTTCCTCCCGCACGCGGCGTCGCTGGGTCAGGCTTGCGCCCATTGCCCAATATTCGTTACTGCAGCCCTCCGTGGAGGTCCGGGCAGTGTCTCAGTCCCGATGTGGCGGGCCAACCTCTCAGTCCCGCTACCCGTCATAGCCTTGGTGGGCCGTTACCTCACCAACAAGCTGATAGGAGATAGGCCGCTCCTGCGCCGATAAATCTTTGAGCGCTTGTCTATCGACAAGCGATATTATTCGGTATTACCGACCCTTTCGAGCCGCTGTTCCGAAGCACAGGGTACGTTACCTATCCATTACTCACCCTTTCGCCACTAACTATTCCTTAGATTACTCTGCGGAATAGTCCGTTCGACTTGCATGTCTTAGCCACGCCGCCAGCGTTCGTTCTGAGCCAGGATCAAACCCTTCAGTTTGATTCATCGAATCCCCCCATGCCTTCTTGCGAAAGCAAAAATGGGGGGAGGTCGTCGATTAAAAGGCTCAACACTTTCATTGGCACACGCACCGAAAGTGCTGAAAAACAAAAAATTTTAGGCCCCGTGCGGGCAATCGTGTCTCCTGCAAGGGGCTGCACTTTCGCTTGCTTATGGCTTAACTGTTAACTTGTCAAAGAGCTGCAGAGATTAAATCAGCGGCCAAGTCACTCCCTAACGGTCTTAACTTGTCCGCTTCAATGTTCTATTTATAATATACGACAAAATACGCCCCCCCGTCAACAGAATTAAATAAAAAAATCAAAAAAATTTTCACTTTTTCTCAGGCTCGATTTACCTATCCTAAAAGGGACTGTGTTACCTGACAGCAAAAATATAATATTCTTCAGCCGGTATCCGACCAAAAGCAAAAGGCAACGGCCCCCATATACTACTATAGAAGCCTGCTCCAAACCGAGCATTCATTGTTGATAACCACCGACAAGGCATAAACTTAAAAACCAACACCGGAAATATCCTGTCCTTAGGCGGTGGCTTCAGGTTTGTGTTGTTCACAGGAAATACAATTACATCTCCTATGGCAGGCCTTGAATTCTCGAGGTCCAGAGCCTTGGCGTTATGGGCTTCCATATAATACTGAAATCCCCAATGTCCCTGAAACCATACGACAACAGGCTGCCGGTTCTTGTATGTTTCGTGGATTGTCTTGGCTGCATCCCTTGCTGTGCCAGCCAATGTATAATCAGCCCAGCAAACAGACAAAGCTATAATTACCGCTGGAATCAACGGCCAGCCAATTCGCCAAAACCTCGTTTGACGGGCGGTTTCACCCTGTCTATCGATTGTACGCGCTAACAGAATTCCCATCGCAGGAGCCATCGGAAGTATACTACGCCCATTAACCGTCCAGTTTACAAAACCGGCAAAGAAAAAAGTCCCAAGCACCCAAAGAAACAGCAGAAATGATTTACAATCCCTGCACTTATACAAATCGGCCGCTGTAAGCCAAATGATGCAAACCCCTCCCAATAGCATCAAACCAAATTGTAAAAGAATGTCCCATCTCAACATGTTGTCATAACGTACTGGAAAATTGCCGATTCTCCCCACAAGACTAAGGGAAAATATAAATAAAACCATCAAAACAACAACACTTAGCAGAATCCGCCGCGACCATAGCAGTGGAGCGTAGAACAGAACTGTTATTATGCTCCCTCCTGTAAAGGCCAGACCAACCAATCCTTTCCAAAGAAATTCAACGCCGAAATTCCAACTTCGTTTTGCGGCATAAGAAGCGGCATCTATCAGCAGGCCCCTTCCATAAAGTGCGAACGTTGCCCATTGATAAAAAACTAAAACCACAACAGGAACCAGCAAACATAACACCCAAATTCCAAGCTTCCGTTTTTTCACCACAGAATAAACAAATAGCAGCAAAATCAGCGACATCCCAAAATATTTAGTTAATGCACAAACCGCAATAAGCACTGCGCCGACTAACAGACTCGACCATTGATTTTTATCCACTCCCCACATCCAGACAACCACCGCCCACACCCAAAATGCCAGCATCATCGTGTCACACATTAAATTTGTACTGGATACCAGAAATACCGGTGTAAGCACACCCGCCATCGCAGCCAACACCGGCTG
>Ga0315282_10000926_pt1 | contig 57547 bp, 70 predicted proteins | sample YL17G07_20_MG_FD_203693 | JGI IMG/M metagenome (GOLD analysis project Ga0315282, IMG submission 203693) | Sediment microbial communities from Yellowstone Lake, YNP, Wyoming, USA - YL17G07_20 | ecosystem: Environmental > Aquatic > Freshwater > Lake > Sediment | place: USA: Wyoming | collected...
CATTAAACATGCTAACAATGATCTACATGTTTGTGTCCGCCGTTATCCCGGCCATGCTTATAGTCATGCTGCTGGTGATGGGCTTCATGGGAGGGGCGGCTTTTCCGACACCAGTTCTTGCACTTCTTTATTTAGTATTTTTACCGTTCATGTTGTTCTACTTCGTGAGGATAATCAGGCGTATGGAGCCGAGGGTGTAGTAAAATGGGAATCGTTGAAAAAGTAGCGAGGATGGTGAAAAGGGTATTCCCGAAGAAATTCCTGAGCGATATCGAGCTTAAGCTAGAGTCAACGAACATCGCGCTTACAGCGGAGGAATTTATCGCCACGGCATTGCTAATCACATTAGGCTTTTGCGTCGGCATTGTCGCGGCGGGTGCATTTTTGGGACCATCCCCTTTCATACTTTCGATGGTGCTCATCTCCATCGCCGTAGTTTTTCCCATGCTAATGCTCGGAGTGCCGTATTATCTCACCCAGCGGAGGGTAGCCGAGCTTGATCGCATGCTTCCAGATGCGTTGCGTCAGATGGCAAGCACGTTGCGCGCAGGCATCGGTATCGATGCTGCCATGGAAGATATTGTGAAGTCCAAGTACGGTGCACTTTCACGGGAATTTGAGCGAGCGGTGATGGAGATTCGCAGGGGAAGGTCGCTTGGGAGCGCGCTGCTCGCGCTTGCTCGTCGATCTGGCTCGATTCTTTACGATCGGGCATTCCGCCTTATCGTGGAAGGCGTCGAAAGGGGTGCCGCCATCGCAAATGTGCTCGACGCTGTGTCGGAGGATGTGCGAGAGGTGCAGGCCATACAGCGTGAAAGGCGTGCGTCCACCATGCAACAGGTGCTATTCCTATTTGTCGTGGCCCTTTTTGCAGCCCCGCTTATATCTGGTCTAACCGTTGCAGTCGGTGGTATATTCTCGGGAGCTGCAGGCGTAACAGCAGTTAATGCTCTGCCCGAAGGAATAAGCACGATCGTCATGCTTTACATCGTGATCCAAGCTTTCATATGCGCGTTAGCGGTAGGTGTTATCCGGTACGGCCAAATGTCAAAGGGGCTAACCTTCACCCTCCCATTTATGCTCATCGCAGCCGGTGTATTTTTTGCTGCCCGAATACTGATGAGCTTTGTTACGCCAGCCTAGCGTTTGGTTCTTTCCAAAGTTTTATGCCATTTTATAGACGAAGATGCCTACTTTTGATACATTTTCGAGGATTGAGGGAATCGCTTGAAAAAACAAATCAAGATATGGAGGATAGTTTCATAAGGCTTAAAGTTGCCCTCCGAGGCTATAAAATTGTAGAGAAAAAATTAAAAGGTGAAAAAATGGGATTAAAAATTAGAGAAAGAGGTCAGGGTGCTACAGAGTACTTACTGATGTTGGCTGCTGTTCTGGTCATCGTCGCAGTTGCAATCTACTACGTGACGCGTGCAGGGGGTTATCCAGCAATAAGCATGAATGCAGCGTCTCAAGGTAACGGTACAATACTGATCACGGTGCAAGCAGGATCTATTGCAGCGGGTCAATGGGCATATTCCATAAGCGCCACCCAAGGCAGCTATACCTGGGTAACAGCAACTGAGACACTATCTGCGCCAAGCGTTACTTTAGACAACGCAAGGGCTGCCGGAACATGGTACGTGAATGTAAAACACATAGGAACTGGGCACATCTACTTCAACCCTGACCAAGTCGTAACATTGCCAGCATAGATGGAATAAAACCTGGCCGGCATAAACGTGATTGTCGCGACAGGGAGTTTTTTATTTTTTTATTATGGTTGGTTAAAATGGGTGCAACAATGGAGGAACGTTCGCAAGGCGCGTCTGAATACATGCTCCTTCTCGCCGCTACGCTAGTTATTGTAGCAGGTATTACATACATGGTCCTTAATGTGTTTAGCGCTCTGGGTTCAAACGTCGAGGGGCGGATCGATAACACGCGAAAGGAAGTCATAGACGGCTTGGTCGGCATGCTGAAGGTTTTGAAGTGAGTTTTTAATTATTACAATACAATAGATTCTAACATCGCCGCTCAAGTTCTTATTTGCTGTTGCATCAGTAGAGGAGGGTTACTATGATTGAATTCTTGCCCGTGGTTCTAGCCCTCATATCTGTTTGTGTAGCCAACTATACTGATTTAAAGGAACGAATCATCCCCAACGAGCTCACTTTTTCCCTCATAACCGTGGGAGTGATATTCTATCTCTTTCTCGGGCTTTACTTGGCAGACTTCTGGACATTCGTCTCCGGAGCCATAGGCGCCGCGGTAGCTTTCGCGATCGGCTATGGGTTGTGGCTGATAGGTGCTTGGGCAGGTGGGGATGTTAAGATGTTCACCGCCCTGGGCGCACTGCTACCAGGAATCGGGAGATCTTTCGAACCTTCTCACACAGCTCCATACCCGCTTCTGATTACAATCCTGTTTAACAGTATCATAGCCATCGCACCCATCCTATTTGCGTACATCGCTATCAGCTGCGCCCGAAAGCCTGACATCGGCAGAAAGATTATGGCCCCTTTTCGAGGGTCAGCCCGCAGGTATCTTGAAGCTCCACTGGTGCTCGTGGGATGTTCAGCCTTAGGGCTCGAAATCGCAACCCGTTTAGGGTTCGTCTGGCCGCTTAGGTTGTTACTTGTTGCCGCTTTACTGTTTGCCGTCTACCGCATCCCATTCAAAGTCAGATTGCCGATTTCAACGTTGTTAACATTATTTGGCCTCTACTTGAATCCGCTGACCGTCGTTGAGGCCTTCGCCATCATCCTCCTCTTGTTGCCTGGGCTAAGACTGCTCGTAAGTGCGGTGAACGTCGCAAATCGTGAGGTGCTGCAGGAAAAGGTCAGGATCACGGAGCTAAAGGAGGGCATGATCCCGGCTGAGACGATTTACGAGAGCGGAGGCAAGGTCGGACGCTACAGGGCTCCAGGTTACGGGAAGTTCATAAAGCTTGCTTCAAGGGACCCATCAAAACTCATGAGGCCTAAGTGGGACCGCGTGCTGGCCGACCCCAGAGTGGCGGCTGGAGTCACCCGCGGCCAGGCACGTGCGCTCAAGCAGCTAGTGAAGCGGGGCAAGCTCAAGGACAGCATAAGGATAAAGAAGGGGATGCCTTTCGCTCCAGCATTCGGGCTCGGGGTCTTCATATCGGTCTTTTTCGGGGACATTTACTGGTTTATCGTAGTTGCTATCTCAGGAATTTCGCTTGGGTTATAGGTTTATAAGTGTGATTAACATTTCAAAGATGGGGTAAAAATGAGCATTATTGGCTGGGCTATAACATTGATCGTCGTTTTAATCGTCATTATTTTGGCCTTGATTTCAGTGTATTACATAAACCGCATAATTGTGCTTGCAAACCGAATCGACAATGCTTGGGCGCAGATAGATGTGCAGCTGAAAAAGAGAGCTGACCTAGTTCCAAATTTGGTCGAAACGGTCAAGGGATACGCGGCCCATGAGAAGAAGGCGATCGAGACCGTGACAAAAGCAAGGGAGAGGATGGTATCCGCGGGCGGTGTGGAAGACAAGATGAAGGCTGGAAGGGAGTTGACCGCTGCTCTCAAGACTATCTTCGCGATCGCGGAAAATTACCCCAACCTGAAGGCAAATGAGAATTTCAAGCTACTGCAGGAACAGTTGGATGGGATTGAAAGCAAGATCGCCTACGCCAGACAATTCTACAACGATTCGACTCTCTCCTTTAACAACGTGATTTCAACGATTCCAGGCAGATGGTTTGCTGGCTCCCGAGTTAAGAAGCCGTACTTCGAGGTCACCGAGGAAGAGAGGGCGCCGGTCAAAGTGAGCTTTTGATGAAGAAAATAAGTTTCTATGACCAAATCGCAAAAAACAATAGAAACTCAATCCTGCTGTCAATTTTTGTCGTAGGACTGGTAGCTCTGCTTGTCTACGTAATCGCTTATATATTAGCGCCTGGGTTCGCGATATTCCTCCTGATATTTGCGGCTGTGATAATGATAGTTGATGCCTTCGCTTCATACAACTATGGCGACAGGTTGGTGCTAAAGGCTACTCAGGCGAAGCCGGCTGATCCCGTCGAGCATGTGTATTTAATAAACACCGTCGAGGGCCTCAGCATCGCAGCGGGTATCCCCCCTCCTAAGGTCTACGTGGTCGAGGACGATGAGATAAACGCGTTCGCCGTTGGAAAAGATCCAAAACATGCCTCAATTGCGGTGACCACCGGGGCATTGAAAAACCTAAACCGAACCGAACTTGAGGGGGTAGTTGGGCATGAACTTACACACGTGGCAGATTACGATGTCAGGTTCATGACTTTGGTCGCGGTTCTCGTGGGTTTGGTGGCAATTTTGAGCTGGATGCTGATACGGTCCTACTTGGTGGCCGGCAGGGAGGAGAGAGGGAAGATAAATTTATTAATCGTGGTTGGTTTTCTTCTCGCGATTCTGGCTCCGTTATTAAGTCGGATGGTCCAAGCGATGGTCTCCAGGAGGCGCGAGTTATCTGCGGACGCAGGCTCGGCTAAACTGACCCGCTATCCTGAGGGGCTTGCGTCAGCTCTGGAGAAAATACAGAAGATAAATCAGGGTAAAAAAATGAAGGTAAGCGAATCCCTCTCGCATTTGTTTATTTCGGACCCAAACAAGAGCCCTCTCGACGATATCTTCGCTACCCACCCACCCCTAGAGCAACGGATAAAAATTCTTAGGTCGATGTGAGCATCCTCAAAAAATATTTAGTGAACGTTGTTTAGATAAGGGGTAAATTTTTCGTACGTATTTAGCTGTCTTAAAGTGTGAAAGTTGTCTGGGTGTGCGTGTGCGGCTTTCCTGCTGGGAAACACCGTTCAGCGTCACAGCTGTGACAGAGGAACGCAAAATTGGAACTTGTGCCCCCGCGACCCAGGCACACGTCACACCTGTGACAACACAAAACCCGAAAACTGGAATTCTCACATCAACCCAAGATATGTCACACCTGTGACATGGCCAGCACGCGAGCTAAATACATACAATTTTTCTTTATCTAAGTCCATTTTTTGGGGCGGTCCCTTTTGGCAGCATATTCTGTGCTTTGAAATAATGGACTTGAAATTATCAGATCTGCCGTCGACCTGTTACAGGCGGTAGGCACATTATATAATACAGCTATCCTGAGAAGCGCCTTGACATCGACATCGTGGGGAAGGGCCTCTAAAGGATCCCAGAAGAAAATCAAGTAATCCAATTTCCCCTCAGCAATCATAGAGCCAAGTTGCATGTCCCCACCATGAGACCCATCCTTGAGCAAATTGATCTTTAGGCCTGTTTTCTCAATGATTTTTTTCCCAGTACCTCCGGTTGCGTACAAGTTGTGGAGGCCCAAGGTTCCTTTATTGAAATCGACCCACTCTACCAAATCATTTTTCTTTTTATCATGCGCTACCAATCCGATGGTTCTCATAAGCATCAAAATCTCACCTCTTTAAATTAAGCCACGATGTTCAAATATTTAACTTGATCAAGATAGCTTCTCCAAAACAGCCTTCAACTTTGCCCCTCGCAACCCCAGCATTGGCCGCTCTACGCTCAACTTCACACGGTTTCCCTTCTCGATCTTGGCGAAGCTATCCACAGTATAGATGCCTGATTTAACATTGCTACGCAGGTCATAGCCGACCTTGACCATGGCTTTTTCCCTGCTGACATCCTGGACGACTCCGTAGGTGTAGTTGCGCCCGTACTTCAGCCTGAAAGCTATGAACGCAAGGAGGGCGAAGAAAACCGCTATCAGAGCTGGAACAGTTACCGTGTAAGGTGACTCGAACTTGTTTGGCAGGTACCCTAAAGCGAGGACAAAAGCCAATGCGATGCCGATGCACATGATCACGAAACTGCGGTAAGCAGGGTAATCGCGCTTGAAGGCCCGCTTAAGCTGGGTTAGGGCCAGGTATATGGCGTACGCGGAGAATGCGAAGATCAGCACAAAAAAGATGATTTGAGCTCGCGCCAAGGCGATGTAAGTCACGGACACCGCGAACAGTGTGACGATCGCGATCTGAGCCTTAAGCATGATGTATTCAGGCCACCCCGCCTGCCTTCGCTCGAAGAAGTCTTTGAATCTGGCAGGGATCTCTTCCCGCTGTATTTCTGTCCTTTTGGGAAGCCGTCGAGGTCTGTGCGAGACTTTGCTTGGCAACCTTCGCAGGTTGAGGACTCCACCCCCTACCTTACGAAAAACGTCCGCCACCCTTTCGCTAATTTTCTTCGACATTTGACCACTCAAGGTATTATAGAAATCGATTTATCTGCAAAGTTATCGTTATACCATTCTTTCATGGCATAAACTCGAACATAATAATCCTCAGGTTGAGACGGCAGGAGCCTGGATTCCCCGTATATCCCATCGTTAATCCCACCATCGAAGTGCTGACCATCGTCGTACATCACAACCGGGCCATCGACCACGGAGTAATATTTATCAAGGACCTCAAATTTAACGTACGCGCCTACAATCCTGGCGCCAGTTTCATCCGTCAGCACAGCGATCACATTTTCATTCTCACCAAGGTCGTATTGGTCCTTATCCGGATCGATTATCTGGATTCGGATATCGTGTTTGACTTCAAAAGTGACGTTGTTTGAGCCAGTTCTAGACTCGCTGACTGCATCTGCTATGATAAGGTATTGCCCGAGCTCAGCAGCGTTCAATAGGATGAAAGAGTTTTCCCAACTGCCCGCGTTGTCCGTGAGCCCGGAGGCGAAATAGATGTTATCACCACTTGGGTCGATAATACTCAGGTGCACAGTGGCTCCTTTTTGTGGCACACCATACATATTCCCCACAAAAACTGTGATTGTGACTATATCGCCGGGCCTATAGAATGCCAAATCAGGAAATATCATCACGGACAGCCCGGTAAATTTGAGCGTCGTGAAATACTTTGTTGCTTTGTTAGGGTCCTGCAACGAAATCAAGGCAGTGTCGATCGCGTTGTCGTTATCCGAATCGAAACCCGAGATATCGACGAGAAGGCCAGTACTGACGCGGTAGTTATCGGCGAGTCTTCCCAAGGTCGTGTTATCGAAAGGCTGCCCAGTTTTTACCATATATTTTATTATCCGCTCGATGTCTCTCACGGCATAATTGATCTTGTCCATCTCGATTTGGGCCGCAGTCGCATCGCTGCCCATCTTCACCATCCTAAAATACGACGCGACCAACAGCATCGCCGGCAGCACGAGCAACAGGGCAAGTCCGCTCAATAGCAACCCTTGCTGTTCACGCCCTAACATCAGACCGCCCCCCGCGCCAAACGTACAGCGTCGCGGGTTTAAATTCCGAGACATTTATCCCTATGGCGCGTCTGGCCAGTAGCACCCAATCATCTTTGCCAGCGTTCGGAGGATTCGTTGTATCATCCATCGCGCTCTGTGCTAGACGCATGTTGAATAGCACCGTTTGATAGAAGAAACCCGGGACCCACCCTGGGCTTCCAGGCTCTCTAAAAAACTCACCCCACCATATTATTCCGGGCCAGGGGGTGGGATTCATGCGCCAACCCGAAGGAACATTGTCCCACTCAGCGACGACTTTAGGGACTAAAATTGGGTGAGTCGTACGAGGTATATACAAATATTGCTCATATTTTTGGCCCGAATATTTCACCTTATAGCCAACTGAGAATGGGGGAGGTAGTGTTACCTCTTCTGAGATATCTGTAATTGCCATTTCATTAAATTCTGGTTGCCCTACCAACATAGGTTTCCCTCTAAGCGCTACGGGACCCGCTAGGACGCTTCCCCAGCCATTGGGGTAAACCTCACCCACGCCAAAATATTCCATTAACAGCCAATCTGTGTATGTATTTATAGGATAGCAATTCGTATAGAGCGTTTTTCCGCCAAATACTAGCCTACCTTTATTGGCATTGTATGTTAGCAAACGTTGTTTCGTCGTCTGGCTCCATCGAACGGTATTGTCATCAGGCGCGAAAATCACATCATAGTACAGGCCACCAGATGGATTTGGCTGGAGGATCCTCGACCTGAAATCTGCGTCAGTGCTGACGCGTGTGACATCCCAATTGGTGCCCTTAATTACCTCATCCATGAAAGTCTGGTCTAGCGGATCATCCAACCAAGCTAGTACATGTTGGGTGATCGGGCGCCTTGGCATGATGCGCACCGCCACCGCTCTCTCTCCAGCGTTTCTGAATGCATTGTCCCAGCTCGTCACGTCGCTCGGGTAAACAACCAAATCCGGATTAGATTCTTGCCCGATTACGAGCTTAAACTGTATCTCTTCCGACAACACTTTACCGAGTTCTTGGCGAACAAGGGTTTTTGCCTGACTTAAATTACCCTTGATGACGAGGTCTGATACATTATCAAGGCTTCCGGTTAGGGACATCGTTTCGAGCGCGTCGTTCGCATATCGCTGTAAGGTCAGATAACCGTGTTGCCCGTAACTGAGCCCCGCTTCTCCTGCCTTGCCTACCCCCGCCACAACTATCATGATCAAGAGCAGCGCGAGGCAGGCATCGAGGCTGAATACAAATCCTCTTTCTCCGTTGTGTTTTGTCCTCAATGAATCTACCTCCACAACTTTAGCTCAAACACCGCCGGCACTCCAAGCTGGCTGGCCGCCAGATTAACGTTCTGCCAGGGTGTACAGTGCGGAACTATCATGACGTACACTTCGATCGTTCTCCTGGGACCGCTGGCTGTCTCAATATTGATGAAGTTCCATCCCTCGTGAACCCGGCCAGGCATGTCGACCTCCATTCCACCATGAACTTTCGGGAAAGTCGATTCGGGGCCATCACTTGGGGGATCGTAATGGTAGTCATACGTGCCGGAAATATCGCGATTTACGTACAAAAATATGGACTCTATCATTTGATCCGGCGTTGTAGCGATGATATACCAGTCATAAACATCCAGTTCACCCGGCAGGATATTGAACCAAAAAGTGTAAACCTGAGGTGGCCCTGGCAACCTCACTTTCAACCCGCTGTCGGCCCTGATTTCCCCATATTTTACTGTGATTGCGCGCCTCACGGCCGCAACTTCTAATGAGTTCTCCACCCCTGAGACTCCTAAGTCCCATCTCGGCCAGATGTTCCAGAGGACGTTTTCGGTGGCCCCATCGATTACTTTAATCTCGAAGTTGCTCGAACCACCGAAGAACTCCATCGCAGAATTTACCTCTGGCTTTGAGGGATTCCAATTTGTGCTCTGGCATAATATCTTGAGTTGCGCCAGCTTCCCAACCTTCAGATTATTTTGTAAAGGTTTTCCAGTGAATTCATCCATTTCAGTCAGCCCCAGCGTCTCGAGGGTTCCGACGTTCTCTTCCCAGTTATATGGTATGCCGACTGTCTTCACGAGGACGTCTGCGGCGTCGTTTGCTGTCCTCTCGAGGGAGAACCTCGCAGAATACCCTTCAGCCTTACTAGTCATCTGCTCTAAAGCCTGCCCTGAAAAACCTATGATCAAGGTCACCAGTATCAGTGCGAAGAGCATGTCGAGTGTAAAGACTTGGCCGCGCGAGTTCATTTTACCAACCTCGTAATCTCAACCGAGACATCGTACGTGTAATTCTGAGTCTTTACTGGGCCAACGTTTGCAGGAAATCCGCCGTTGACCATATTGAAAATGTACTTCAATGCTTCGGTCCTTACCTTTTCAGATATCACCGCATCCGTTGGCGCCCCCATGCCAGCAGTAAGGTAAATTACAATGTTTCCGTCATCAAAGTTCAACTTAGTTATGGCTATTGAGCTACCGTATTGTATGTTCAGCTCCGTTAGGGCTTTGGTGGCGCCAACGCGAGCAGCCGAAATAGCGCCGCTGACCTCATTGCTCCGTTGCCCAGTTGGCAGGAAGGCCACCACTGCTGCAAGGATCACGGAAAGGACTATCATTGATTCTAGAGCAGCTTGGCCTCTCAAGCGTTCATCACCTCGATATTGCTTCCCAACCAGTGAACCCAAATTTTTCTAGAAAAGTCGAGGTTCTCGATCAAGACGTTCTTACACGTCACAGCAGCTTTCGATGTGCCCTCGGTTATGTCGAGTCCTGGCATATCCGCGATAATCTGCCGATGTGTTGAATCAAATGAAAGTGTGTAAGTATGGTTGTCAATCGTCGCGGGTAAATCTATATAAAGCTCCGAGTCTTGCCCCGTGGCATAAACTGTGTTTATCGCTGCGGCAAGTTTCTCGCAAGCCATCTTAGATTCTTCAGCAGCACTGCTCCATGCAACTACTTGGTTCCTGCCTTGATACAAGTTGATGAGTACTCCCGTGACCATCAACAGGAGCGTGACTGCGAACAGGGCGTCTATCGAGAAGAAACCTCGGCGGTCCATCATTTTTCACCTCCAGTTGGCGGATTGATGTGGATGTAAATTTTGTTGTCCACCATCGATATCCCCTCATTACCATTGCTTGGCCAATCCACTATCACGGGGTAGCTGCCTCCGGGGATGGTCAAAAGTGAGCCATCGAACGAGTATCTCAGATTGTCGTCCAAGTTTTCCGTCCCGTAAGAAACACTGATGCTTAACCACAGCTTGGCCGGATTTTTTGTCATCCTCAAATTCCAAGTTCCGGAGAGGTGAACCAAGGTTGTCCTCGTCGCCCCCTGCGCATCGCCATAGACTCCGTTTATCATTTCGGCGATCGAATCGCATGTCGACCTTGCCTGCGATACGCGCATGACGTCGCTTGAACCTTCTGACGCCGGGTTAATTACACGAATTATCGTTATCGACGCAAGTATGATGAGGGCGACACCTATTATCAATAAATACTCAAGAGATGATTGTCCCCGCACTAGATCACCTTTATTACACTATCAATGATCGTGATTCGTCTCGGTTGCACGTAGCTCGAGCTGTAGGTGTATGTTAGAGTTATTTGGTGGAGTGTCCTGTGGTTGGGGTCTGTTCTAAAGTTTTCATCCCCTACCTTAGGTACCAGATTTTCCCAGTTCTGCACAATGTTTCCGTTCTCATCCCACTTGCTCGGCAGGATGGTTTCGACCAGGACTACTGCTTCACGATTACCGAATTCAGGGGTATTATCGCCATTAAGGTCAAACCACACCTGTACGTCTAGGAGGCCATTTCTTTTTGGGTTGTCCGGGATGCCGTTGTTGTCAGTATCAACTCCGTCGATATCCGCGTCTGCATAAACAGCGGCCACGCCTTTGGGCAGCCAGTATTCGATCGTCTGCTTGGAGCCCACCCCGTCAGCATAGACGGTGTTCAAAGCATTTGCAAGTATGGATGCAGCTTCCCGTGCATCAGCCAAATCTGAGGACTTCTGGGCATCCACTCTTGCACGGGCGTACATTGGTAGGGTGATCGTAGCTAGCGCTATGATAAGAAAGGCTATAATAATCATAAATTCGACGCTAAATTGCCCAGATTTCACCCTCATCACATTTTAATCTCGCGTTTGAGTTAATTTAACATTATGTATCAAAACTGTATGATTTTGTGTATTAAAGAACAGTTTAACGATCAATTTACCTATCAAATAGTGTAGCCAATGTCCGCCCCTAGCCCCTGAAACACGGAGACGAAGCGAGAGTAGGAGGTCTGCAGAGCCTCCGCTCGGTTCTTTATTCTTATTGCACCGCTAGCCAGAAGGCCTGCGATCACAAGTGAAGCCACAACTGCGTGATCATCGTGCCCATTCACCTCTCCACCCTTAAATTCAGTGGGGCCCGTGATCAATAATCCATCCCGTTTTTCGACCACCTTAGCTCGCATGTGCCTAAGCTCGTGAGCCATCGCTGAAATTCGATCAGATTTCATGTTTCTTGCCTCGGTTGCGCCCCTGATGATCGTTTTACCTCTGGCCTTGCATGCGAGCACCGCGACGATCGGCAGGAGTTCTGGAGTGTTAGAAAGGTCTAGGCTTGCCGCTCTAGGTCGCTGGGGGCCGGAGACGATTAAGCATTTCCTCGACGCCTGCAGCTTTATGCCGATATTTTTTAAAATTCCCAAGAAAATCGCATCTCTACCCACGGCGCTTCCCGAATATTGGAGTTTGAGCTGGGAATCCGTCAACGCCGCAGCTGCAATCAATGGAGCGGACGCCACGAGATCCGGTGGGACTTCAGCGTCGAACGCTCGGTAAGACTTGTTTGGAACCTCAATACCTCTATTGGTGGCCTTAACCTTGACACCTGCTTTGCCCATCAGTTCTGCTGCCATTTTCAGCTGGTAAGATTTCAGGCTTTGGGAAAATATGAGAGTAACCCGTTTTTTCGCGTAGGGGCATGGCAACAATATTGGAGGCAAGCACCGTGCGTCCGATGCTTTACCAAATGGGATCCTACCGCCTTTCAACTCATCCCCGAAAACTACGAACGGGGGACTGTTATCGGGTTTAGTGGAATAGACCTTGATTCCGAGCCGTCGAAAGGCAGCGAGAAGCAAGGGCATTTGTCGGGAGCGGAGCTGCGCATCGCCTGTAACCACGCTGATTCGGGGAATTATGGCTGCTATAGCGGTCATCAAACTTAGCGTGGTCGCCGAGTTTTTTGCGTCGAAGGCACTGCCGATTGGCTTCAAGGCCCGCCCGACCCCCCATATCGACCACTTCTCCTGCGTCCTCTTTACTGTCGCCCCCATCCCCTCGACCGCATGTAGCAGCGCCAGAGTGTCCTTTACCTTGAGTGGGGGCCCGATTGTGCTCTTACCTTCGGATATTAGCGCCAGCGCGGTTGCAAATTGGGTGTAAAGCTTCGAGGGCGGTGGTTTAACTTCGCCCGTAAGCCTGGATGTAGGTTTTACAAGAAGATCCATAGCATCACGACAGTCTTATAACCTCAATTTTACTCAACGCAGATTTTATCAGGGTCGACACTTTGAGGCCCTTCTCCACTTTTAGAACTTCTTCCAATCTGGCGTAGGTCTCGGGATATCTAGGGACGGCAGAACAACCCCCCACCTGTCGGGTCGATATCTCGAATGTGCCGATTTGGCGCGCGATTCGTTCTATCTCTACCTTGTCCATGCCAATGAGCGGGCGCATAACTGGCAGTTCAACCGATTCATCGATCGCGCGTAGGTTTGTCAACGTCTGGCTTGCGACCTGACCAAGGCTCTCACCGGTCACCATCGCCTCGGCTTTGACTTGTTTCGCGATTTTTTCGCCTATTTTAAGCATGGTGCGCTTGCACAGCACGCACGTTAATTTAGGGGGCGACTTCTCGATAAACGCGCGCAGAAAGCGGCCGAACTGCACTATCCTGAGCTCAGTGTTCGGGCCGAAATCCGCCAATCTCTCTGCAACGGCGATGGCGCGCTCCCTAGTTTTGTAGTCGGCGTACGGCTTATTGTCAAAATATAACAATGAAACTGTGCAGCCACGCTTCATCATCAAATAGGCCGCAACTGGGCTGTCTATTCCTCCCGAGAGGAGCGCGACTACATTTCCTTGGCTACCGGCAGGCAATCCACCGACTCCGGTCATGGTGTTGGTAAATACATATGCGTTTTTGTCGCGGATCTCGATGGATATCTCCTGGTCTGGGGTTGAGAGATCGACGCTGGTCCCCGGGACTGCCTTCAAGACCGCCGAGCCGATCGCGACATTTACATCTTGACTTGAGAACTCATGCTCTCCCACTCGCCTGGTTCGAATGGCAAAGGTTTTTTTGGGGGCTAATGTTTTCTTCGCAGCTTTGACCGCCGCAGAAGTGATAGAACCCATTTTAGAACTCACTTTTACCGCGGGACTAACAGAAACAATTCCAGGCACATGGATCAAACGTTTTACGGCGAGATCAACTTTACTGGTTGTTACGAAGATCCGACCGCGTTCACTCGTTATTTTGTGATCGATTCCTTTGAGGGCAAGCTTCATATTGTTAATTAAGCACCTCTCAAAGCGCCTGCGCACGCGTTCGCTCTTTAAAGCTAGCTCCCCATAGCGCACGATGATCGTCTTAGTCATGCTAATCCAATCGGTTTTATCGTGGTGTAGTTAAGGGCTTTACCCTTTATTCTGCATGTGGTCATTTTCAAAACCATAAACTATTATGGCACAAATGGAGAACTATCCGAAGGTGAAATGGATGGCGAAAATCGATGACACGAAAATTACAACCGCGATCGTAGAGCGATTTCTCCATGATTTTGTGGATGTCACAGAGCTCGATGTTGCGATAGCAGGTGCTGGACCATCTGGCCTGACCGCTGCGCGATACCTAGCGAAGGCGGGTGTCAAGGTTGCAGTCTTTGAGCGCAATCTTTACGTTGGAGGTGGCATTTGGGGTGGCGGCATCCTTTTTCCGAAAATAGTTACCGAGGAAGTAAAAATCCCGGAAGAGATGGGCGTCAAATTACAGCCTGTCGGTGAAGGTTACTACATAGCGGGCTCCGTGGAAGCGGCGGTTAAATTCGCTGCGTCCGCGATCGATGCAGGTGCTAAATTGATGGTTGGTTTCAGCGTCGAGGATGTGATGATCGAGAAGGATAACAAGGTGGCAGGCGTCGTTATAAACTGGGGGGCAGTCGAGCTCGCCCGGTTACATGTTGACCCCGTCGGCATACGGGCGAAGGTTGTAATCGATGCTACAGGGCACAGCGCCGAGGTGGCTAGAATCGTCCAAAGGAAGATTCCCGGGGCTAAATTCCCGACGCGGACAGGCGGGGTCGTGGGCGAAAAACCAATGTTGGCGGAAGTCGGAGAGGCCGAGATATTGAGAAACACGCGTGAGATATACCCCGGTCTAATAGTGACTGGAATGGCAGCTAATGCCGTTTTTGGCTCCCCTAGGATGGGCGCAATTTTCGGAGGGATGTTCCTCAGCGGGCGTAAAGCAGCCGATGAAGCCCTAAAGGTGCTCGAGAAACGGGGTAAGGGCAAATGAGGGAGAAAGTAGTAGAAAAAACTTCCGAGGCTTTATTTGATCTGGAGAACCTGCGGGAACTTCAGAGAAAAGCCGCGCCATTTAAACTTACGACAGAGCAGAAAGATGATGCCAAAAAAATCCTTGCCGAGATTAGGAAAATATTGAATGAGATCGATGTGGAGCTGAAGTGAATTGCCGAGGCAGGGCATTTTCGAGCACAACATTATCTTTATATAACAGCGTTATACACGTTTAATTGGAAAAAGATTAGTGGTTTTGTTGGGTGGTATCACGAGTAAAGTTGTAGAAATCGCTCCAAGCATTTTTTGGGTTGGTGCCGTGGACTGGCATCGCAGGGTGTTCGACGCACTTATCCCCTTGCCATACGGAACCACATACAATTCCTACTTGGTAGTTGGAAAGGACAAGATCGCATTAGTCGATACAGTAAACCCAGGCTTCGAGGGCGTGCTTTTTGAAAAGATCGACAAAATCGTGAAGCCAGAAAAAATAGATTATGTGATAATGAATCACGCCGAACCTGACCACGCCGGGGGAATACCTGCGGTTTTATCGAGGGCAAAAGACGCGAAGCTGGTCACATCCATCAAGGGAGTCGAGATGGCTGAAGCATTCTACGGCGTACCTTCCGAGGAGACTATAGCCGTTAAGGAGGGAGACACCCTGGACCTCGGCGGAAAGACTTTGAGGTTCATCGATGCCCCCTGGCTCCACTGGCCGGAGACGATGTTCACATTTTGTCAAGAAGATGGCGTCCTCATGCCGTGCGATTTCTTCGGCTCGCACCTGGCTTCTGACAGGCTTTTTGACGATGAGGTCAGCGACATCCTGATACCTGAGGCCAAGAGGTACTACGCCGAGATCATGATGCCGTTCCTGCAGTTTGTGGTGAAGGCGTTGGATAAGGTCAAGGGTATGGACATCAAGGTGATAGCCCCGAGCCATGGCCCGATCTACAGAAATCCAGAGAAAATCGTCCAGGCATACGAGAGATGGGCGCGTGGGCCGCTCGAGCCGAAGGCGGTTGTTATTTACGTTTCAATGTGGGGAAATACTGAGATTCTCGCGAAAACCATCGTCGACGCAATCTCTGCCGAAGGCGTGGAAGCCGTGCCATACAACATGCTGGCAGCCGATATCTCTCACATCGCCAGGGACCTCGTCGATGCGAGCGCTGTCGTAGTGGGCTCCCCAACTTTACTCGGAGGCATTCATCCACTCGTCGGCACTGTGGTGGGGCTTATTAAAGGTCTCAGGCCACGCGTGAAGCAGGCAGCCATTTTTGGTTCCTACGGTTGGGTTGGCGGGGCCACGGATCAAATAAAAAATATTCTGCAACCATCGGGGTTTGAAATAATTGATGTTTTGAAAGTGAGGGGAAAACCCAAGAAGGAAGACTTGGATAAGGCCGAGAATTTGGGCAAGCTCGTCGCGAAAAAGGTTAAGGAAATCGCTAAATAAATTGACTGCGCGACTAGTCTACTAAAAATTAACTTTTTTGTCTCTACAGGCTGCGCGCAAAGGGTTTTTTCAAGTTATTCTATACATGCGTAAACAATTACATAAATTTATAAATATGTTATTACATAATCAAAATTAGTCTGTCAGCGACCTTCAAGGAAGCTGCGGGCCGCGCGCCGTCACTCTATCAGTGAGTTTCGTATCCTCACTCTTAGCCTCCAAAGGCGGCGCGCAAGTGCTTATTGCTGGCTAAGTACCTCCGAAATGAGAGGAAAACATGGATTCCCAGAATCACCGTTTAAACTCAAGTGAAATAAAATCGTTTTACAATTTTTACAAAAAAAACCATAATAATTCCAAAAAGAACACTCAAACCAAATTTGTATAAGATGAGCATATCGGATTCAATTAATTTGGAAAAAAAGACGGCATAAATTGCGGATACTAAGCTTGACAACATTATCAAAGATTCTTCTTTTTTTGTCAGATTCGATTTTCTTCCTGCGGGCATAATCAATCTAACACCTCAAAAAATAAATAATTAAGGGTTCGTTTTGTGTGTGTGGCTGAATTTTAACTCTTCAAGCGATTAGTCGACTAAACATTTACAATGCACGTGGTTTCGCAATTTCAATGTTAATTACTAGTCGGTAACGAATAAAATTTATTAAATTTTAACGCCTAACATTCAGCTTGGTTTTTCAATTATCAAAGTTAAAGTAATCAGTAGCATTAGCGCTGACGTAGTATCTTGGTTATCTTCTGCGCAGCCCTTTGGATGTCCTTCATGCCCTTTGCCCCCGCGCAGACTCCCTTGCCGGAGACGAAGAGTAGCACCACAACCTTGGGGTCGTCAAGCCTGAAGACTAGGCCCGGAAACACCTCTGGCTCGTACTCGGTGTTCTCGTATGTCCTAGCTATCCTCTCGAGGTCGAATTCCCTCCCGAAGTCGAACGAGGCGACGATATTCTGGACCTTGACCTTTGGCTCGGATTTAATCTTTATGCGCGCCTTCTTGAGCTTCTTGGTGAGCTTCTTTATCGCGAGCTTGGCGTCGGTCATGCTCCTCGCCCCGACGCAGTTCATCTTGCCAGAGGCGAAGATCAGAAAAGATGCAGGCGGATCCTCAGATTTGTACGCAATTCCTGGAAAGACCTCGGGATCGTACCTCGCGCCCTCTAGGGACTTGGCCAGCTTCTCGAGGTTGAATACTACACCTTCATACGTTACGGAAAGCACGATGTTTTGAACCTGTATCTTCACTCCAGCCATCCACACACCTCAAATTACTTCACGCGGTTGACTTGTCGCACTCGATTTATATCATCTTCTTAACTTTTTAAACCCCTCTACTTTCGTCTTTTTCCTGCAAAAAATAGCGGAACCCCACTAAACATCTTTATACCAACCGAGCCAATCGTGGGCTGGTGAGCGTTTGGCGGTCACCGTGAAATTTTTTGCGGGTTTCCGTGAAGCAGCCGGGAAGGAACAGGAGAAAGTGGAAGGCGTGACGGACGTTAGCTCACTTTTAGAAGAGCTAGTTAGGAGGTTCGGGAAAAAGATGCTTGTGCAACTGTACGAGCCGGGCACGAGGAAGCTGCGCGGGATAGTCCACATCTTGGTGAATGGCCGAAGTATAAATCTCCTTGAAGGATTGAAAACGCCCTTGAAAGATGGGGATGTGGTTGCAATCTTCCCGCCCGTGGCCGGTGGCGGGATCGAGACCCGCCGAAATAAGAATTGTGCAGTCCGCAAGGGTGTTTAGTTGCCCGATGTTGGCATCCATCGAAAGGGAGAGGTAGACTTCCCCAGCTTGTTAGAGAAATTCAGGCGCGAGCTCGGGGGATCGGTTGGGGCAATCGGGTGTTTCATAGGAGTCGTTCGGGGGATTTCAAAGGAAGGTGAGGAAATTAAGTCACTCAGATATGAGCACTCCGATGAAGCCGTTGGGAAACTTGAGGAGATAGCATCCGATTTTGAAAGATCACCTGACATATCGCGCGTGATGATCCATCATGTCATAGATGAATTAAAGCCGGGTGAAGATGCGATTTACGTCTTAGTGGCGGGCAAGCGCAGGGGCGAGGTGTTTAAGGCGCTGCCAAAGATCATGGATCGCATAAAGGTCGAGGTGCCCATCTGGAAGAAGGAAGTCACCGGGACCAAGGAATACTGGATCAACGAGGTGGGGTAATTTGCGCAGAGTGGTACGCACCGCGGCAAATTCTCTGCTGCTGGGTCGGATGCCAAAGGGCTGTCAGCTATGCACAAAAGGCGCGAAGCTGGTTTTATTTGTCACCGGCATGTGCGGTCGCGGTTGTTATTACTGCCCGCTCTCGGAACGGAGGCGGGATAAAGACGTTACATACGCGAATGAAAGACCTGTCAAATCAAAGCGGGACATCATAAAGGAGGCCGAGCTCATCGATGCGCTTGGTACCGGCCTGACGGGCGGCGACCCATCACTTCGGTTTGGCCGGGTGCTCAGCTACATCCGTCTGTTGAAAAGAAGGTTTGGCAAAAACCACCACATCCACATGTACTGCGGTGGGGATCTATCCATTGAGCAACTTCGCAAGCTTAAGCGTGCTGGACTTGACGAACTCAGGTTTCACACTTGGTCTGCGAAGCCGGTTGAGCAGGCTTTGAAAGTGGGTATTCGAGCGGGGGTCGAGATACCTGCTATCCCAGGCACATTCAGACGGACGACGAAGCTGTTTCGTGAGCTAGACCGTATCCGCTGCACATTCGTCAACCTTAACGAGATGGAGTTCTCGGACACCAACCTCGTCGAGCTGAAGGCCAGAGGCTTCAAGATAAAGTCAGACGAGTCCATGGCGGTCAAAGGGAGCGAGGAATTCGCGCGCAAGGTGCTCAATTGGGCCGCTCGAAATACTCATTTGAACATCCACTATTGCCCAAGTGCCCTCAAGGATAACGTTCAGCTCAGAAATCGGCTAAGGCGAAGGGCGAAAAATGTCGCCAGGCCTCATGAGGTCATCAACGAGGATGGTTTGCTTGTAAAGGGCATCATCCATGGTCTGCCCGATGACAAACTCACAGCTGTGCGAAGACGGTTGATCAGAAGTTATAAAATTCCTAAAGAATTGGTCGTGATCGATTGGGAGAAACATAGGCTCGAGATGGCTTGGCAAGTGGCGGAAAGTCTGGCGAAGCTAGAACCGGGGCTAAAATTTGGTCTTGTCGAAGAATATCCGACTCACGATAGATTGGAAACGATGTTTGTGCCACTTTGAATTTTTCCAACTGTGATGAATGTAAATTTATAAACAGAAAGATGAATTGAGGCACAAGGTGAATGAGGTGAAGGTCGCAATTCAGGGCCTTGGTGAGGTTCCCGCAACCATCGAGCTCGTCCTGGAGAAGGAAAAGCCGGAAATTACCTACATCCTCACGTCCGACTTCCAGCTGAAATACATCGCGTCCCATGCTGGCTACAAAAAGGCAAACCAGGACTTGATTAAGGAGGTTGGGAAGAGAACAGGCACCAAGGTGGTGTTCAAAGAGTGCGACTGCTTCGATCCGAAATCCGTAGCTAAGGCAATCACCGAGGTCCTCCAGGAGATCGATGTCGAGAAGGATGAGATGATCATAAACTACACAGGGGGCACCGCGGTGGTTAGGCTGCTACTGGGTGCCACGGGTTTCATGCTGTCAGTGTTCGCAGATGTCCGGTTAGTCTATGCCATAAGATATCCGAAGGGTCCGACCATCACATCGGATCAGACAGATGTTATTAAGGAGGTTTTCCCGAGCGACCTGAACCTGATTTTGAACTTCATTAAGAAGCGTCATCCAGAGGCGGTCGAACCCGAGATTTCCCGCTTGAAGAAAAGGCTCGCAAAGAAGAAAAAATAGACCAAATACTTTTTTGTAACGGAATTTGTAAACTACATCAACTTCGCTTTTTTATATCGTTGAGCTAGCTTAGCATAGTTTTCTGTCTGCGTTCGAATGCGCTTGAACTCTGCATCGGTCATCATTCTGAGAGGCCTAGCGGGTATGCCGACAACCACGGTTCGAGGGGGTACCTCCACGTTTGCAAGCACAACTGCGCCCATTCCGATGAGAGAGCCCTCCTTGACCTTTGCCCCGTTGAAAACTATCGAGCCAGCGCCCACGATGCAGTTGTCAGCCACCGTGCAGCCATGTAGAAGAGATCCGTGTCCGATGACGACGTGGTTCCCGATCTTCACCGGCAGGTACCTCGCTGCCTTGCCCTCATAAACATCGGAGGGGTGTATGACCGCATTATCTTGGACGCTCGTGTAGTGACCTATACTGACGCTGGAGAAATCTCCACGAATTATAGCACCCGGCCAAACGCTCGAATGTTCGCCAACCCTCACGTCACCTATTAAAGTGGCCGTGGGATGCAAAAATGCTGTCTTGTGGACGCGGGGTTTTTTGCCCTCGAACTCTGCGAGCAAATTAAGCTCCTCCCTGTTCGGGCTTCTTGGTGCGCACCAGCACGATGTCTCCTATCGCCATGATGCTGTTGTACGGGATCGAAGTCACTTTACCTCTCTGCCTGCTGAAGGCCAGTCCTGCCACGGTACCTTCCTTGTCGTCTATCACTAAGTCATCGACCTCGCCGACGTACCGAGCCCGGTCGCTGTAAATGCGCATTTTATAGAACTCGGAAATCTTCTTCAGATTATCACCCCCAGATTTATCATCAGCCGCGATAGATAATAATGATTGGGATTATTAGAGTTTTTGGTGAGTCCATGGTCAGACCATACGTCATACTTAATGCCGCGATGTCTCTTGATGGCAAGATCGCTACCATGGCAGGTGATAGCAAGATCTCGTGTGAGGAGGACTTGGACAGGATTCACATGCTCAGGGCCGGCGTTGATGCCGTCATGGTGGGCCTTGGAACAGTGCTGGCGGACAACCCATCACTTACTGTCAGGCGGGCGCGGGGCGAGAATCCTATCAGAGTGGTGGTTGATAGCCTCGGGAAGACTCCCCTAAATTCTAGGGTTTTGGATTCATCGGCGCGCACGATCATCGCGGTGACAACCAAGGCCCCGAAGAGGAACGTGAAGGGGCTGCTCAGGAAAGGGGTTCAAGTGATTGCGGTGGGTAAGGAGGAGGTTGACCTGAAAAAGCTGCTTGAGAAGCTGTACGGACTCGGAGTGCAAAGGCTGCTGCTAGAGGGTGGATCGACGCTGAATTGGGGGATGCTGAGGCGTGGGCTCGTCGACGAGGTCAAGGTCGCGGTTGCCCCTTATATACTAGGCGGGGAGGGCGCAAGAACCCTCGTCGGCGGTCGGGGATTTTCGAAGATATCGAAGAGCATATCACTAAAACTTGTCTCCTTCGATTGGGTCGGAGAAGACCTGCTGCTGACTTATCTGGTCAAGGGTGTCAACGTTGCTCCGAAAACTGGGTGACCGCCTGACTATAATCGGTGTGGCGCACATCCTGCCGAAGAGCAGGGACGAGGTCAAGGCCACGATTGAGAGCGAGTTGCCAGAGGTAGTAGCTGTAGAACTAGATCAATTTCGCTATTCTGCGTTGATGGGAGAGGTAGAACTGGCTGGGGCGAGGAGGGTACCCCGCGGCCGGGAGCTATTGCCCTTCATTCTCAACAAGTTCTTCTACCTGCTCCAAAGGAAGTTCGCGCAGAGCACCGGGATGCAGGCCGGCGAGGAGATGCTGGTCGCCATCGAATCTGCGAAGAAGGTGGGGGCAAAGATTGAACTGATAGACCGAGATATCAATCTGACTTTGCAGAGGTTGATCGAGAGGATGGGCGCCCGGGAGAAGTTGAGGCTTTCCATCGAGATGTTTTTTGGCCTTTTGCCTTTTGGCAGGCGGGTTGAACTCGAGAAGCTGACCGAGGAGGAGTTCGCCGATCAACTGGTGTCTTCGCTGAAGCGTGCTTTACCCAGCGCATATGAGGTCTTGATAGATGAACGCAACTCCTACATGGCGGCTAAAATCGCGATGTTGATGGCCTCGACCAAGGGAAAAATCGTTTGCGTCGTGGGCGCGGGGCATGTTTCAGGTCTCTCCAGCAGGTTGGATAGCAGATGGCGGGTTGAACTAGAATATCCCCTGTAAAAACCTGATGTTCAGAAGTGGTGAGCTAATATCACTTTCAGCTAAGGTGGCGACTCCCCAGTCGTCACAGAAGTCACAAGCTAGCCAATCGATTGATTTAAACCTGCACAAAACATTTAAAAATGAAATCAGAAAATTGCAAGGAGTTGTTTGTTTGGAAGAGCGAACATTGGAGCAGTTAAGGCAAATGTTGAAGGTCAAGATCGATAGGGTGGAGGATCTGGGCGAGGAACTTGTGGTCTACGTGCCCAAAGATCAGGTGGCGAAGGCAATAGGATCTGGAGGCGCCGTCGTGCACGCAGCAGAACTAGTGATAAATCGGAAGCTCAAGGTTAAGGAATCAACTGCATAACGTGAAATCCTCGATGTGCCGATTTTCCCCATGACCTCAACTAACTTTAAATAGAGCCGCGCCAAAAATGGGGCTGGTGAAAAATTGGTCCAAGCATACATTTTGGTGACAGCAGCTATCGGAAAGGTCAGGTCGGTCGCGAAGGAGCTCGATAACATCCCAGATGTGAAATCGGTGCACATCGTCACGGGACCTTACGACATCGTCGTTTTTGCTGAGGCTAAGGATTTGGCGAGGCTGACGAACGTCGTGGTTGAGGGTATCCATAAAATTAAGGGTGTTGTGGACACGAACACCGCGATCGTAGTCGAAGTTTAAGGTGTAGCCCCGGGCGGATTCGAACCGCCGTCAACGGGTGTCTCCGAATCATCGCCAGAGCCCGTTATGCTTGACCGCTACACCACGGGGCTTCAACAGAATCTAGGTGCCATCCGATAAAATCATTTGCCAATTCGATATTAGTTTATATTTATCGATGGTTTCTAACTTTAAGTACGAGCAACTACACGGGATTATGATCGTATGCCTCGCGCCCGCAAGTTGATGGACCAGGTGAAGCTGTGCAAGCCGAAGAGGCGAGATTTGACGGGCCTCATCTCGCTCGCGCTTTTGATCGGAGTAATATTGGGGATAGTGCTAGCGACCAGCTGGTACTCCACGCGGCCGACTCTCGTACTCAGCGAAAATGAATTGCGCGCGCGTTCGATACCCATCGTGGGAGTAACCAAGGAAGGGACACCATCGGGCGAGTTGGCGACCCTGACCGCAGAGCTCAGGCAGGGTAGTGGTCGGGTGCTGATCGGTGTGCCTCCCTACGAGAACGATGATACCCAGAGGGCGGCCAGAAATGCGGTCCAGGCTGCTGGGAGTGAAACGGGCTTCGACCTTTCCAACACCGATGTAGCCTACTCCATCGAGACCACTGCCGAAATGATCACAGGGCCCTCTGCTGGGGCGGCGATGGCGGTGGTGCTGGTTGCTGTGATAGAGAACAAAGAGGTGCTGCAGGGTGCTATAACAAGCGCCACCGTCGACGAGTCCGGAAGGCTTGGACCGGTTGGCGACATAGATATCAAGATCGCCGCGGCGGAGCAGGCTGGTTACACACTGTTTGTCGTGTCGAGCAACCAGCCAGGCGTGCCCGTGACATCGAGCATACAGGTGGAGAGGGCGCGGAATCTAGCGGATGCAGCTAATTTGATGTTAAGGTAGCCCGGGGCGGAATTTCGGTCGGCTTAACGACATTCGAATTCGGCAGGACTTATCCCTCCGCCGTCGCGGGCTCCAAAGGCCCGAATGCTTGACCACTACACCACCGGGCTACGTGGTACCCTCTATCGCAATCGGATTTAACCCCTTTCGATGAGTCATTCTTTTCTAACGTCCTGATGTCAAAGTATTCAGAACTCCCTTTTCTGGGCTTATTTATTTGAATGAAGTTTTTATGGTATTTTCTGTTAGGGCACTGATCTTCCTAAAAAATTAATTAATAGGCGATGTCTAATTCATTCGGAACAAGAGTTGACAGATATGAATGATAAAAATAAAAAATTGTGTAGGCGTTGTAGAACCCCATTCACAGGTGGGGGGCTTTATGACAACGGAATTGAAGATTGGTTCTGTTCTAACAAGTGCCAAGATGATTGGAAGGTCGAATCAGGCGGCTCAAGCCTGGTTGATGGAAAAAATAGTAAAAAGAAGGTAAAGGGCTAGGAAAGCACGTTCAACCTCACCCACACGTACATTTTCTTCGGAATATATTGACTAAAATGCGTGTAATACTTAGCTGGGACTGAAGGCTTCTGAGGTTTAAGTTCTAACTAAAGCAACCACCAAGACTATGATGAAGAATACAATCGTGATAAGTGCATAGTCTGTCTTATCAAACTTCATTATTTCGATGATAATTATCTTTGGAAAAAGGAATGGAATTTAAAAATTTTAACTCAGCCAACAACATTGATTAATTACGACTTCGATGCACGACTGAGATCAAATAGATTGCTGCAAAAATCAAGGCGAAAATTGCATAGGTAGTACTTTTTATAAACGGAAAAACCGCTTCTGATATAAAAAGGACCGTTGCAGCATCGTTTGCGAAATCAAAGAAAATCTTCCATAAAAACCACATAAAGACAAAGGTGAACAGAAATGTCGCGATTAAATTTACTGCCGCTAGAGATTCGTCTTTTTGTTTTAATCGAAAAGGAAATTGTATCCATAAAAACCATATTGGAAAAACAAGCAAAAGCCAAAAAATGTAGTTGATGGAGAGCCCGATGGAGGCGCCATATATCTGGATAAGTCTTGCAACCGGCACATCCGCTTCGGCCAATAGTAAATATGCCTCAGAAGTAATGGTGAAATATAAAACGTCGTTATACTTATAACTGGTAGTAATAATATTGCAGTGAAAATATAAATAGTAGTAATTGCAGTTATTTTAAAAAAAGGTTGATGAAAATGACCAAAAGAAGGTTGGACACGATAGCAGTACACGCGGGGCAGGAAACTCCCGATCCGGCCACTGGAGCCAGAGCTGTTCCTATTTATCAGACCACTTCTTATGTCTTTAAAAGCACGGATCACGCGGCAGATCTTTTCGCCCTGAAGGAATTCGGGAACATCTACACTAGGATAATGAACCCAACGAACGACGTCTTTGAGAGGAGGATCGCCGCCATTGAGGGGGGCACAGGGGCACTCGGCGTGTCCTCGGGACAATCAGCTGAGACCTTGGCACTGTTGGCCATAACCCAATTGGGAGACGAAATTGTCTCGGCCAACAACCTTTACGGAGGGACTTACCAGCTGTTTCACTACACTTTACCGAAGTTGGGTAGAAAGGTTATCTTTGTCGACTCTACGAAACCTGAGGAGTTCAAGAAAGCGATTACGGACAGGACAAGGGCAGTTTACGCGGAGACCATCGGTAATCCCAAGTTGGACGTCCCCGATTTTGAGAAAATCGCCAGAATTGCGCACGACGCAGAGATTCCCTTCGTGGTGGACAACACAGTCGGGATTGGATTGGTCAGGCCGATAGATTACGGAGCAGATATCCTAGCGAACTCGGCGACCAAATTCATAGGAGGCCACGGCACTTCGATCGGCGGAGTCATCGTCGATTCCGGGAAATTCGATTGGAGCAGGGGCAAGTTCCCCGAGTTCACCGAGCCCGATCCTAGCTACCATGGTCTGAAATATTGGGACGTGTTCGGCAATTTTCCCAATCTGGGCAACGTGGCTTTCATAGTAAAAGTGAGGGTCCAGTTGCAGCGCGACTTGGGAGCGGCTTTGAGTCCGTTCAATTCCTTCCTGTTCCTTCAGGGTTTGGAGACCTTGCCCCTTAGAGTGAAGAAACACTCGGAGAATGCATTGAGCGTTGCCAAGTTTCTAAAGAATCATCCATTAGTTTCATGGGTCAACTATCCAGGATTGCCAGATCACCCTTCCCACAGGCTGGCGGTCAAGTACCTCAAAGGCCACTATGGGGCGATATTGGGCTTCGGGATTAAGGGCGGAATGAAGGCGGGGAAGAAATTCATAGAGTCGGTCAAGCTTCTCTCACACCTGGCCAACATCGGCGATGCAAAAAGCCTGGTTATCCACCCGGCCTCAACGACGCACAGCCAACTGACCAAAGCGGAGCAAGAGGAGACGGGGGTCACCGAGGACTTCATCAGGGTCTCCGTGGGCTTGGAGGATGTTGAGGACATAACGGAGGACATCGACCAGGCTCTGAGAAAAGCGGTCAAGTGAGTTTGGTCCTGGAAAAAGCGGAAGTGAGACAATGGAAATCGTCAAAACAAAATACTTTACCTTTGCGCATCCGCCGCACGAGTTAGAACTGGAGAACGGAGAAAAATTGGGGCCAATAAAGGTGGCCTACGAGACCTACGGCACTCTCAACGAGCAAAAATCGAACGCGATCCTCATCCTGCACGCTCTTTCAGGCGACGCCCATGCGGCAGGATTTCACGCTGGTGACAAAAAACCCGGCTGGTGGGACAACATGATTGGACCGGGAAAGGCGTTCGATACCGACAAGTACTTCATCATTTGTTCGAACGTCCTCGGCAGCTGCAGGGGAACGACGGGTCCGTCCTCCATAAATCCAAAGACTGGAAGGGAGTACGCTTTGGAGTTTCCGGTCATCAGCATTTCGGACATGGTAAATGTGCAAAGGCACCTGCTGGACCATCTGGGGATCGAAAAGCTTCTTTCGGTTGCCGGAGGTTCGATGGGCGGCATGCAGGCATTGCAGTGGCTGGCATCTTATCCAGATAGGTTGGACAGCGCCATCCTTATCGCAACCGCGGCAAAGCACTCGCCCCAGCAGATCGCGTTCGACGAGGTCGGGAGGCAGGCGATATTGGCAGACCCCAATTGGAACGAGGGCCGATACTATGGCGGACAGTTGCCAGCCAAGGGCCTCTCCGTCGCGAGGATGATCGGCCACATAACTTACATGAGCGACATATCGATGTCTGAGAAATTCGGCAGGCGAATTGGTAACAACGGACGGCCTCACAAACTTAGCACAGGCTTTGAAGTGGAAGAATATCTTCACTACAGGGGGAACAATTTCGTCAAAAGGTTCGATGCAAATTCTTACCTATACATTACAAAGGCGATAGATTCCTTCGATGTTTCGGGCGGCAAGGATCTCCAAGAGGTTTTCAGGGGAGTGGGGGCAAAGATGCTCGTCCTATCGTTCAAATCCGATTGGCTTTATCCCTCCTCACAGTCGCTAGAGCTGGTGCGGGCATTCAAACTGGCCGGGGTAGACACAACGTACTGCGAAATAAATTCCACCTATGGGCACGATGCGTTTCTGCTTGAAGTCGAAGAGGAGACGCACCTGATCAAACATTTCCTGGAGAACGTCGCTCGCGGAAACGGAGCAATCAGTGGCAGCGGGACGGTGGGAACACGGATCAAAATCCAAGGCGATTAGATTATGATATCATCCTCGAGTGGGTGGAACCTAGCTCGTCGGTGTTGGACCTAGGCTGCGGCGACGGCGAGTTGCTGGCGCTCCTTGTGAAAGAAAAGGGCGTCAAGGCCAAAGGCATCGACATAAATGAGCAGGCGATTCATGAATGCATCGCAAAGGGGTTGAGCGTTCTTCACGGAGACATAGACGAAGGCTTGCTGGATTACGCGGACAAGTCCTTTGATTACGTCATATTGAACCAGACCTTTCAACAGCTCCGAAAGCCCGACGCCGTTTTGAGAGAAGCACTGCGGGTGGGCAAAGAGGCCATTGTCAGTTTCCCTAATTTTGCCCATTTTTCGGCGCGTCTCCAGATATTCTTTGCGGGGAGGACTCCGGTGACGCAGTCCCTGCCCCACAAGTGGTACGACACCCCGAACCTCCATTTTCTCAGTATCTCAGACTTCGTGGAATACTGCAAGATGCGCAACATCCACATTAAACGAGCAGAATTTGTGTCAGGGGACAGGAAAATACATATGTTCCCCAATCTGCTGGCGCTGGTCGGCATCTTCCTCATCACAGGCGGGCAAACAGGACGACTGGAGGGCTGAGTATGCACGAACACAAATACCTGCAACTCAAGGCAGAGCTATTAGTGGAAGGAATCACGGCGTCTCCGGAGGCTTTACGAGATGTCGGTAAGAAATACAAAGAGCAAAATCACGGTCTTTTCGGATGGGATTTTGAAGACCATGTTGGAATTGCATTACCGGATGATTTCTCTCTCCCGGATAGGACAATAGTCCAGTTCAGGCAGAACAGTCGCTCGCCCTATCATGTGACATTGAAAGATGGCCGTCTGGTCTTGTTCAGGGGCGAAGAGCAGCTAACTGATGTAGAGTGGCTAGGCCGGCCGGCGTATTACGACAGCGTGACCACAAACAACCATAAAATGGTGAAAATAGGACAAGTTGGCGGCGCGGACTGTTTGTTCTTTTGTTACCAGAGCTACTGCAGTCACTTTTCCAAAAACCAGCAGTGCCTCTTCTGCAACTTGGTCTCGACATCACAGACCTATGGCTCCGTTCTAAAAAGGAAAGACACGGGAAACATCGGCGAGGTGGCAAAAGCCGCCTTTTCAGAGGGGACCGTGAAACACGTCTTGCTCACCGGCGGTTGCTTCAACCATGAGAAGGAGATTGAACTCGTGGCAGCGATTTTGAAGTCAATCCGGGAGCACACCGGCATGGACAGGGTCCCAGGAACGGTTCTTCCTTCGCCGGCAAAAGGTCTGGATGAGATACAGAGATACTACGATACCGGTATCCAGGCTATCGGGTTCAGTATGGAAATATGGGACGAAAAACTCTACAAAGCCATTTGCCCCGGCAAATCCCGCTACACCAGTCATGATGAATTCGTTCGCTCCATCGAATCAGCCGTTAAGGTTTTTGGTGAGGGGAATGTGTACGGAGTTTTCGTGATGGGACTGGAACCGGCGGACACATTCCTTGAAGGCGTCAGGGAAATCACCGGCTTGGGTGCTAACGTCGTGCCGTTTGTCTGGTCGCCGAATCCGGGCTCACGATTCGAAGGTCACCGCGCTCCGACCAGCCGCTGGTTTGTGAATACCATACTTGAGGCTTCCGAAATTGTCCATGATTCCGGTGTTCCTTCGGGCACGGAAAATCACTGCTACCGGTGTGACGGCAACTCCCTCCTTCACGACGCCCTGCGTTTGAAGGGCATTGAGTAGCAGGCGGGCAGGTAAAACTGGGCAAAAACGGAACGACTGGGCTGGGAAAATGAATAAAAATGGAAAAATCGTCGAAAGTCTGGAGGTAAAAAATGAAGTTATTGATGTTTGGAGCTAACGAATTTTGGTATAAGACGTTCAGCAAAACCATTGACAATATGAGAAATATTGATGAAGAAAAACAGATACAGAATGCTGTTGTGATTTTTATTAATGTGGAGAAAGAGGATGAAAATAGAAAAGAGGAAGTTTCATCACAAGCTGCCGGAAACATCAAATGGCTTGCAAAAAAGAATAATAGCAACAAAGTAGTTCTTCACTCATTCGCCCATCTCTCAGATAGCAAATCAAGCATTGAATTTGCCAACGACATGATCAACAGTATAAAACAAAAATTATCATCAAAAGGTATAGAAACGTACGTTACACCATTCGGTTATTTTCTTGAATTTAAGATTCATGTTAAGGGAGATTCTTTAGCAAAAGTCTGGAAAGCGATATAAAGAGTGTTAAAAATGAAAGTAAGAGAAAGTGACATGCCAGAAGAAAAAACTTGGGATAAATTTTTTAACCCAATTAAAATACTCAAAACCTTAGGCTTGAGTAGCAGTACAATTGATGCAGTAGACTTCGGTTGTGGATATGGAACATTTACAATTCCGGCCGCAAAAATAATAAGAGGAAAAATATACGCTATTGATGTTGAACCTGAAATGATAGAGACGTTAAAACGAAAGGTAATGGACTATAATCTAAAAAATAAAGTGGAAATAATCCTTCGCGATTTTATGTCGGAAGGCTCTGGACTTGAGGATGCAAGCGTCGACTATGCCATGCTCTTTAATATCCTGCATACAAAAGAACCGAAAAAGTTGCTAAAAGAAGCTTATCGAATCCTGAGACCTGGTGGAAAGTTGGGGATCATCCATTGGAATTACGATCCAACAACACCCGCGGGCCCGTCAATGAAGATTAGACCCAAGCCTGAGCAATGTATCAGGTGGGCAGAGTCTGTCGGCTTTAATTTTGAACAAAAACACGACTTAAAATCGTATCATTATGGTATCTTTATGACAAAATGAGGTAACGAAATGAAAATTGGGTTTAGGTTTGGGATTTAAATTTAACAGTAAGTATGTATTTAGCTCGTGTGCTGGCCATGTCACAGGTGTGACGTGTGCCTGGGTCGCGGGGGCACAAGTTCCAATTTTGCTTCCTCTGTCACAGCTGTGACAAGTGGACGACGCGTTTCTTCAGCATCAACGCCTTCCCGCCGGCCATGCCGATTGAATCGGCTAGGCTCTTCAGCTCAGCCAGCTTGCCGGATTCCCAGACTGATTGTTGAAGTTTCACCGCCCGCAGCTTTCGGAGGTGTCGGCTCACCCTTTGTCTCGTTCCACAATCGAGTTCCTTGATATCGTACACGATCAAATACTGGGGCATGTCCCGCCGAGGCTTTGCGCGGAGGTGGTTTATAAGCGAATGAATTATGGCATGCGATGTCACAGGTGTGACATTCGCGGTGCCGATCCTAACGTCACAGCTGCGACGCTGAACGGTGTTTCCCAGCAGGAAAGCCGCACGCGCACACCCAGACAACTTTCACGCTTTAAGACAGCTAAATACGTACAACAGTAAACTCACTTAAACCCGGTCATTTTCGATCTATGGTGGAAGAAGTATACCTAGCGCCGTTGTAGTATACCAGAGAACCACGCCGACCGCTACCAACGCTTGCATTTTCCTTCTGGTAGACAGGAATTTGAGCGATGGAGGCTTGCCTAGTTTAGGAGCTAATCTTCCGAGCTTTGAGCTAAGGTAAGAGATTAACAGGCTTTCCACCCACAATACGGCAACCAGATGTAGTTTAACTATCAGTGTCCGGGTTAAGGGATATCCAAGGCGAACAAAGCCTATCCCCGAGAGAGTTAATAAAACAAGACCTAAGAAAATCAAAGGGCCGATTGTCTTTGATACCTTGCTCATGATTGATGCAAGCTCTTTGTCGAATCGTGCCTTTATCATGAGCACGACATTTGCTGTCACTCCACCCAATCCAAATGCCAATCCGACGACGTGAATGAAGACAAATATTGTTCGCGAACTATTACTGGGCAAGGCTGGAACTACTGGAGGCACTTCTCCCTGAGGTATGTTATCCCCCACGTAAAATTCCCCCCAGGAAACACTCGAATGGGGTGTGCTTATGTCGATGCTGCTATCGTTGTAGGCTAATTCGTAGAGGTATAATTTTCTGGGTTCGAGTCCCGATATCTCGTAACGGTCGTTCTCCGAGAATTTAAGGGGGTATTTGAACTCCACAACCACTTTGTTATTCTCTCGAGCTCCCGCAGACTCAACAACATCAAAAACTGAGGCATTCTCATGGACGAACCCCTTTCCGATCAGATCATAAATATTTAGAACACCGTCATTTTGAATGGCCGCCAAAATCATGTGCACACCGCCCGTGGGACCCTCGTGCCCAACGACCGAGGTGTCAGTAAATCCTATGGCGATCCATCCAGCACCTGGGCTCGTCAATCCGATGTACATGTATGTGTTATCGTGTTCCCAATCAACTTTTATCGCGGTATACTGGTCGGTAAAGGTGTTTTCGTATTCCTCTTCTCCGATTTTGCCATCGATGACGACCCTGCTATTCGGATTGTACGGCATTATTATCGTACTATTGCCGAAGACGTGTGGAATAACCATCAATGAAAGGATAATTAGGGCTATCGAAAGTGTCAGTAGTTTAGCCATAATTCCCTCTAGAAGTAATCTGAGCAAGTAAAAAAAAGGTTATTTTTTAGTTAACATCACCATGGTCGCTCTTTATGGATGCTCTGCTAACCATTTGGCTCCACAGTTGTCTGGGGATAACCATTATGGCCGAATGGTTCTTGATGACTCTGCCAATGGATGCCCTTTTGAGGTTAAGGAGAAAACTTTTTCCCAGCCGAATGGCGCCTTATCCACCGAATAGCCCAAGGATCTGAGTCCTTCGTAAAGTTCTTCCATTATCCTCGAAGCAACCTCCGGAGCACTTATCTGCTCGGATAAATGGACAAATGGATAAATAACGAAGTTTTTTACACCTAAATGTTTAGCATGGGCAACGATCTCCTCGATGCCTTTGCTAACTACCTTGCTCGGATTTTCCGCGTCGCATTTCTCGGTGGTCACAAAAATAACTAATGCATCTTTAATAGCGCAGCTCTTACATCCACTGGCGATTTCCTCAGCCACCTTAGTCCGTTTAGTTGTAAGATACGAAAAGTAATCGCAATGAACAAGCAACATCTTCATACGTGTTTCCCCCTTGTTACGTGCTAATCTAGACATGCATCACAAGCTTTATAAGTATAACGACGTTATAGACTTGGGAAAATCGTGAAGGAGAATCGAGCAGAACTTGGAGGAAGCTATATGATGAGGGATGATCTTTGCCCAGGTAACCCAGCTTTCACCTTCTACTAAATTAGTGCTTAAGATTCTACAATTGAATGGATGGATGACACAAAGAGAGATTATTGGGGAAACTACTCTTCCCCCGAGAACAGTAAAATACGCGATAAAAAAGCTGAAGGAGCAGAAGATCGTTCGAGAGAAGCCGGATCTCAACGACATGAGGAGCAAATACTATAAATATTAAGGGCAAAATTTGCACCGATGAAGATGTTTAAATTTAATGACAGCAGGGTGGTTCTCAGCCGGGATAGCCTAGTGGAGACAGGCGGTGGGCTGCAGACCCGCAGACATGGGTTCAATTCCCATTCCCGGCTTCAAACGAATGAAAAAATATGGTGTCCAAATCGATGTGATGCGTCATGAGCGAGAAAGCCGTCCAAGAAACCTTCGAGGCGTTGTTTGCTCTAACTGATCTAAGGCAGATTTTTAGGGAGACCAAGCCCGATCACAAGCTCAACGATGAGCAGAAGAAAAAGGTGGAGGAGATCCTCAAAAGCGTGAGGCGGAGCTTGGGTGTTATCGAGGAGGAGCTAACAAAATGAAGAACATAATTGAGGACATCGAGATCAGAGCGAGAGAAGAGCTTTACATCAATATTCATCCTATCCAGCCAGGGGGTCGTCTCACTCCAGCGGCCATGAAGGCTATGATCTCTTACGGAGACGGTTACTCGACATGCGATTGGTGCCGGAAACCGTTCAGGCTGGACAAGATCAAAAGGCCCTCTATCGAAGAATTTCACATTGAGCTAGCAGAATTTTTGGGGATGGATCAAGCTAGGGTTGTTCCAGGGGCCAGGAGGGGATTTCAGGCAGTCGCGTCTTCGCTGGTTGAAAAGGGAGACTCGGTGATCGTTTCCTCGCTCGCCCATTATACGGAATTTTTGGCCGTCGAAGATGCTGGCGGGATCGTCAAGGAGGTTCCGTTGAACGAAAAAAATATTATCACGGCCGAGGCGACAGCCAAAAAGATTGAGGAAGTTAAAAGGGAAACTGGAAAGCTGCCGAAATTGGTAATGATTGATTATTTTGACTACATGTTTGGGAACGAGCACGAGATACGTGGAATTGCAAAGGTCTCAAAGGAGTACGAAATCCCATTTTTGTGCAATGGGGCGTACGCGGTGGGCGTTTTACCGGTTAGCGGAAAGGATATCGGTGCCGATTTCTTGGTCGGATCCGGACACAAATCGTTCGCATCTCCGGCCCCCTCTGGAATGGTGGCGACGACAAACGAATGGGCAGGAAAAGTATTCAGGACGACGCAAATGTGCGGCGATGTAACGAAGAGAAAATTTGGGATAAAGGAGGTCGAGATGCTAGGGTGCACGTTGATGGGCGCCAACCTAATTGCTATGATGGCATCCTTCCCCGCAGTTAAGGAGAGGGTGAAGCACTGGGACGACGAGATCAAAAAGATAAACTATTTCATGGACGAATTTCTGAAGATCGAAGGAAATAAAGTGCCGAGCGAGATGCCCAGGAAACATACGCTCACAAAAGTGGATACAACTGGAAGCTTCGATAAGATTGCCCAGACCCATAAGAGGAGAGGATTCTTCTTTAGCGATGAGTTAGGCGATAGGAAAATAGTCGGAGAATTTGCGGGGGCAACAAGGGCTTGGAAATTGAATACTTATGGCCTGACTTGGGACCAAATCAAGTATCTGGCCAACGCGTTCCAAGATATAGCTAGAAAATATGGGATAAAGGTCCTGGCGTAAGTTGACTTTGAGGGCGCGGGCTTGGTACCGAAATTTCTCATCACTTGCCAATCGGCTTAAGGGCCTTTATGTCAGCAAACATTGCCAATTCGTGTCTGGTTCGTGCATTTCTGCCCTTTGATAGAACTTTCACGTTTACAAAACCAACTTTTTTCATTAAATTTAGAAAGCTCTTCTCTGGGAGAGCGCCACCTATGCACCTAAACCAGTCGTCGATGCTCTTTCTGACATCAACATCCAACTCCATTTTCAAAACGATCTCCGAGAAAGCGATCTTTCCACCAGGTTTTAGGACCCTGAAGGCCTCCCTAAAAACGGCTTCCTTATCCGGTGAAAGGTTGTATATGCCGTTACTAGTAATCAGGTCCACAGAGTTGTCCTCGATTGGTATGTCGTCTGAATGTGCTTGCCTCACGTCAACGTTGGTTACTCCTAATTTTTTCATGTTATCTTTCGCTTTTTTGACCATCTCCTCACCTATGTCTATGCCGATGACCTTACCATCTGGTCCAACTATTTGTGAGGCTATGAACAGATCGAGACCGGCCCCACATCCAATATCGAGTACAACGTCACCTTTCTTCATTTCAGCAAACGATGGCGGATAATTAACTCCGGAAAAGGATTCTGTTAATGATTTTGGGAGCGCGTCTAAAAGACGTTTGGGATAACCAACGCTTTCGGCAAACCTTATTCCGACGGGAAAATTTTGCTCTTTTTTGGGATCAACAGCCACTTGGGCGTATTTGTTTCTAACGGCCTCTTTAATTTCATTTGGGGTCAAATCTTTGAGTTCCTTTCTTTTCATTTTTAAGACCTCAATATTTCAATTCAATGGTACATCTTAGATAAATAACGGTGTTATTATTATATTTATTCGTTGAAATGGGATTTTGTACGAAGGCGGTAGATATGGTGCTCACCAAGATGGAGAAGGAGAGGTACTCAAGGCAGATAGTTTTCCCAAAAATTGGAGAGAAAGGGCAGGAAAGGCTAAAACGGGGCATGGCAGCGATACTTGGTCTGGGGGGTATTGGAAGCCCTGCAGCGGTCTACCTAGCGTCAGCCGGAGTTGGACACATAAGGTTGATCGATAGGGATTATGCAGAGTTGAGTAACATCCAGAGGCAAATCCTGTGCAACGAGGAGGATGCCAAACAATACAAGCCAAAGGCGATCGCAGCCAAGGAAAAGCTGGAAAATATCAATTCCGACATTATCTTAGAGGCGGCTTTCGAGGACTTTAATCCGACCACAGCAGAAAGACTCTTGAAAGATGTCGACATGGTCTTAGATGGCATGGACAACATGGAGGCAAGGTTCCTGCTCAATGAAGTTTGCGTCAAAAATAACATCCCTTTCATCTACGGCGCGGCAATAGGAGATTATGGCGTACTCAGCCTGATAATCCCCGGAAAGACCCCCTGTCTGAAGTGTATGGTTCCAGTAATGCCAGAACCTGGATCACTACCAACATGTGAAGTAGCTGGTGTTTTAGGGCCTGCGCCGGGATTAGTCGGCATTATCGAGGCGGTAGAAACCATCAAGTACTTTGTTGGTTTTGGAGATAACCTCGAATCAAAACTTCTCCGCTTTGATCTATCCTCTATGGATTTTGATGTTATAGAAGTCGAGAGGAATCCAAATTGTCCCGTGTGCGCGCGTAAGGAATTTCCCCTTTTAACTCAGGAAATAAAACAAGCTACCATCAGCACATTGTGCGGGAGGAATGCCGTTCAAATATCTCCAAAGGTCGACCTGAAATTGGACTTGCAGGGGTTGGCGAGCAAGCTCGGGAAAAATCCAGAATTTCGAGTAAAAAAATTAACAGAGCACCTATTGATTATTGTCTACGATAATTATTCAATCGCGATTGCTCGCTCAGGCAGAGCTATCGTACATAATACGGATTCTGAGAAGAGAGCCAAGAGCATCCTGAACAGGGTCATAAGTTATTGAGTAAACCAGGGTACCGCTATGAAGGTTTATCTGGACAATGGAACCACAACCCGAGTCGCTGAGGAAGTCCTAGACGCGATGGTACCCTATTTTACAGATAAATTTGGTCACCCCTCTTCGGTCTACTCGCTGGGACAGGAAGCTGCGGATGCCGTTGAGAAGGCACAAAAAATCATTGCGGGAACGGTGAACGCGAAGCAGGAGGAAATGATTTTCACCTCAGGTGCCACCGAGGCAAATGACATCGCTATTCGTGGAATGGCCTATGCGAATAGAAAAAAAGGCGATCACATCATCACGACAAAGGTCGAGAATCCTTCCGTTTTGCGAGTATTTGAGGAGCTAGAAAAGGAGGGGTTCAAGGTGGACTATATCAAGGTCGATTCTCAAGGATTTGTCGACTTAGACCAACTTCTGAACTCGATAAACGAAAAGACGATTCTAGTAAGCGTGATGCACGTCAATGATGAAATAGGCACGATTGAACCTATCGAGGAGATAGGGAAAATATTGCTGGAGCGAGGGCACAAAATCTATTTCCATGTAGATGCCGCAGCCTCCTACGCAAGGGTTCCGATCGACGTGGAGCGCATGAACATCGATGCCATGAGCATCAGCGCACACAAGATCCACGGCCCTAAAGGTGTGGGGGCCCTCTACCTCAGGGAGAATACCCCTATCGAGCCGATAATATACGGCTACATTTCATTGTTCAAGTTAAAACCTGGCACGGAGAACATCCCAGCCATAGCGGGCTTCGGGAAGGCGGCAGAACTCGCGTTTGACAGCTTCGAAAAGCAGGTCGAGCACGTGCGGGGGCTTAGGGATATGCTGATGGCTGGCGTAGAGGAAAAAATCCAACATCTAGTGCTCCACGGGCCAAGGGGAGACAAGAGAAGCCCGGCGAACGTTAATTATTCCTTCAAATATGTGGAGGGGGAATCGATACTGCTTCACCTAGACCTAAACGGCATATCCGTGGCGACCGGATCGTCCTGCGCAACGCGGAAGCTCGAGTCGAGTCACGTACTGATGGCTATCGGGGTCAAACCGGAGATAGCGCGTGGGGCAATAAGGTTCACTTTGAGCAGGTACAACACTGCCGAGGAGATAGATTATACGCTTGGTGTTTTGCCAAAGGTGATCGAAAATCTTAGGAAGATAAGCCCCATAGAGCCGGGGGCGTTTTGAGGCGCCAAAAACCTCTACCTAGGAGCAGAATTATGGTCGAGAAGCCAACACACATGGCTGTCCCGAAGTTCGTGGACGAGTGTTCACTTACTAAGGGGGTCGAGGTAGGGGACATTCTGAAGTTCAGAAAAGAAGCCGTCCTCTACGTCCAGCCCTGCGTCTCCGAAAGAGGAAAGCTGATGGCTGACATCGAACTCAAAAGGGAGGAAGTCGATACCCAGACCCTAGACCCGGCAACCCTTTGTTGGTTGCTGGAAATACACAGGAGGAGGTTCTCTTATCTCAAATGCAGTCCAAGCTTAGGAGTCGCAAAGCTCGTGTGGAAGGGGCGCGAGATAAGCATTTTCAAAAATAGCAAGCTCAAGATACAGAGAGCTTTGGATAAAGAGGAAATCCTAAGAGTGGCAAATTCCGTGGCCCGTCTAGTCTGGGGTGCTGTCATATGTAATGTTTGTGGGGAGCCGACCATTAACTGCGCGTCTGGAAAGTGCGGAAAATGCATTTTGGAGGAAAAGGCGACTAATGTGCCGCTCGAGGAGCTTCCAAACGCCGCGCTTCTCATAGAGGGTCGCTCGAATCTGGAGAAGTCTGTTAAGGCATCGGAACAGGGCGTCCCGGAAGAGTTTGAACGAGCCTTACAAACCGCCAAATATCTCGCATTATTCTTTACGATAGAGGCGCCGAGGAAGGATGAGGCTGTTCTGGGACTTGTCTTATTGGGCGAGGCCGAACGAGTGGAGGATGTTCATCGTTTTAAAATTCGAACCTAGCAAATCCCTTTTGTTGGATGGCGAGCGCGTGAAGAAAAATCGGGTCGTATGCTTGGTTTCAGGTGGGATAGATTCCCCAGTCGCATGTGCATTAGTCGCAGGCAGGTTCGATGTCGTACCGCTGCACTTCTGCCTCTACCCGTACACATGCGAGGAAACTTTTTTACTCACCATGAAAGTGCTGAAGGATCTTAAGAGTGTGGTCAAGTTCGATAAAGCCATTGTCTACCCTTGGGCCAAGGTTATGGACGCCATTATGAAAAATCGGGAAAAAAGGAGGTATGCATGCCTAGCGTGTAGGAAAAGCATGTTCAAAGTTGCCGAAATCATCTGTGAGCGCGAGGATGCTGTGGGTATAGTGACGGGGGAATCAATGGGGCAAAAGGCATCTCAAACTTTGACGAATCTTGGGGCAACTTCGAAGGGGATAAAATTCCCTATCCTGAGACCTCTGCTAGGTTTAGATAAGGAGGAAATAGAAAAAATCTCAAAGAAAATCGGGGTCTGGCACGAAGTACACGCCGGATGCTGTTTTGCCACTCCTAAATATCCACGAACCAGAGCCGAGCCGAAATTGTTAGATGACTTTGTTGAGTCCACGACAATTCCTGACGTCCTACAATGGGGCTTTGAAAGGGTCCTAGAAACTCGTACCTTCGAGGAAAATTTTGAGGAATATCTCATATCTCTAGCTTAATCTATGCTTCAGCTGCTCCAAAGCTTGTTCATGCTTTTCGCAAAACTCAGGCGGCTTTAACTGGGCCTCGAGCACTTCCTCCTGCCAATGGGCGTTGTAGAGTCTACATCGCTTGTCGCTGCAGAACGGCTCAAGTGTGAGGTGGAAGAAGATCGCCTGAATTACGTACCCTTTCATGACCTCGGTGAGCCTTTTATCTCCATAATCGATAAATCTGCCCCTGAACTTCTCCTTTAGAACCTCGAAAGGCACATCCGTCTTCCCGATCGCGGCATACTGTCGCTTGAGAAGATAGAACTCCCTGGGTTTGGCCGGCGCTTCAACGATGCCAGTCGTGGATATTATGGACGGAAACCCATACACGCCCACTCTTGCGTGGTACCTACGATCGTTCTCGTCCCATGTTCCGAACAATCGATTCGTGAAAACGATGTGAAGGTGCCCGGGACCCAGTTCCGCAGGTGGTATTAGATCTCGGAGGATTGCTTGTAACCTAAAGCCATCGTACAAAATGCCGAAAGATCTGCTGCTTGGCTCTTTAAGAATCCTTTTTTCGTACTCGATTTCTCCGTGCAAAGGTTCAAACTTTACATTTGGATTGCCCAGATCTCTTACCTTAGAGTTTGCCAATCGCTCGGAAAAGCCATCCAGCAGTTCATCTGAAACTGTGATAAATGCGCTCCTCACGTCTACACGGACTTGCCCCAATTTCTCCTTCAAATACAGAGATATTTCAGAAAGTTTGAGGTTCTTAACGGATGGGTCGTCGTAGAGATGAATGTGGAGGGTAGAGACATCACTTCTGCCTGCTGAGCTTTTCATGAGCGACCTCTGCTGCCTTTTTCCCCGACAGAAGCATTGCGCCGAACGTTGGTCCCATCCTCGGCAGCCCATAGGTTGTCGACACAGACATGCCGGTGACTATGAGCCCGGGGTGAACCTCTCCTGTATGCTCCACGACCAGGTCTTCCGACTTCTCGACCCACATCGCGCCGAAACCAACTGCCTTGAGCAGGCCCCGCTCCTCGAGCTTTTTCACCACCACTGCGTCGTGTCCGGAGGCGTCGATGACCAACTTTGCCTCAAGCCCGATTGGGTCGACACACGTGATTTCCCTTGGCAAAGCCCGGATCGGTGCCCAGTTTACCACGACTCCGCCGATCCTGTTTTTCTCCCGTAAGATGATGTCCTCAAATCTCGTCATGTTGAGGATTTTTGCCCCGGCATCGCACGTCGCCGCTATGAGCTTTGAACATGCATGGGGACCATCCGCAACGTAGAGCCCCTCGCTGAACTTGGTGTAGGGTACGCCTAGCTCATCCAAGGTCTTCTGGGCCGGAGCCCTAACCGTCACCTTGTTCATTAGAAAGCCACCTATCCAAAATCCGCCGCCTAAGTAGTTGTTGCCTTCCACGAGGAGAACTCTTATCCTCCTCTCCGCTAGCCCCTTTGCAGCCATTAGGCCGCTGGGGCCCGCTCCGATCACGATCACATCGGTCTCGGCGTAATCTTGAAAATCCTTGGTGAACTCGCCGACTATGGCCCTCGTTACCTCCTTTTCACCAGCAGGCTCAAATGCCACCATTTTTCTCCCCTATCACGAATGTTTTCATGCTTTATAAATGATAACGCCGTTATAGAAAATTTGTAAAGTTTGAATTAGGATTCTAAATGAGTTGTATTCTGTTATCGGACCGGCGAAAGCCCTGTGGTGTCCAGACCGCCTGAGCACAATCTTTTAATAAGACGTCTATAACAGTGTTATTGATAAAGATGAGGCCTCCATGCGAAGAAATATCCAAAAACGTAATCCCGACTACAAGGGCCTTACTCGTCAAAGATCTGATAGAGAGGCATAAACTTAGTCAAGTGGATGTAGCAAATATGCTCGGCATCACCCAACCCGCCGTGAGTCAATATTTGAGGTCGCTTCGGGGGACAAGTCGCACTAAATCTCTTATCAAGATGAGTGACTACATGGAGTCCTTGATGAAATTCTCGGACGACATAGCCGCGGGTAAAGTGCGCGGAACTCAAATTTCTGACATGTACTGTAAACTCTGTGGGATCTACAAGGAGAGAAAATAAGTTCCCTTCAATTAAGCCTTATTCTGATGTCTTGCAAACTTGGTTTCCTCCTTGACCTCGTATTTCAAATAATCCGCATGTGCGAACAAAATCTTCATTTTGACCATCTAGAGCCAGGGGCCGGATTTGAACCGGCGAAAAGCGGGTCTGCAACCCACCGCCTTAACCGCTAGGCTACCCCGGCGCAAAATAGACTGTATATAACGCCGTTATTTAAAGATGATGGAGGGTTTGAGTTACTTCCAATAAATGACTGAATTTCGATTTGAGCCTAAATTTACTCGTAAAATCCTATGTAGGTGCCAGCCATTTTTTAATTCAGAGTCAGTTTATGGATTTGAACCAAATTTGTGATTTCAAGAACTTTCTGTAAAAACGGAACCAAATTTAGTTTAAGCAGTAGTAATGGACGCACTCCCGCGCTACTTCCTCGGTGGAACCCCATCTTTTTTTATTGCGTTTCGTTCCTTGATTTAAAATGAAATAGCGGGCCCGGAGGGATTCGAACCCTCGACTGCCCGGTTGCCCCTCAGCACTGAGCTGCTAAGAGCCGGGTACTTTTGGCCGCAATCGCGTCTACCAGACTGAGTTTCCCGATGGGTTTTGAGCCCATTCACGGGCCCGGGCCCATGAAAATATATAACCGACGTCCAAATTAAGCGTTTGCGGTGTTTATGCTAGTCTTCATAGGCCTCGGTCTGTGCGGTGAATGTATACCCCTGCGCGGGTTACGCGAGGCGCGCGAGGCAGATGTGGTTTACGTTGAACTTTACACGAGCATTGTTCCAGGGCTTGACCTTAGGGAGCTTGAGGGCACGATCGGCAAGTCGATTAAAATTCTAGATCGTGTGGCTGTAGAGCAACACCCGGACGAGATCTTGAATGCCGCGAAAGCTGGGAAGGTCGCATTCCTGGTGCCGGGTGATCCCATGGTTGCAACCACTCACGTCGACCTCCGCCTTCGCGCAGCTAGGGAGGGCATCCAGACTAAAATCGTGCACGCCGCTTCAATAGCTTCCGCGTCGGCTGGGCTGGCTGGACTGCAGAGCTACAAGTTCGGCCGCTCGGCGACAGTGCCGTTTCCCGACAATCCATCGCAGACCCCATATGAAGTGCTCGCTGAAAACCGCGGACGGGGCTTGCATACATTGCTGCTCCTCGATATCAGGGCTGAACAAAATCGCGCGATGACAGCAAACGAAGCAATTGATGTCATGCTAGAACTCGAGGCTAAGATACATAAAAAAGCATTCACGCCCAGCACGCTGGCTGTTGTGGTTGCCCGTGCCGGTTCGGATGATGCATTGGTCAGAGCGGATCGGGTTGAAAGGCTTCGCGAGATTGACTTCGGATCGCCGCCGCACGTGTTGATCGTGCCAGGGAAACTTCACTTCGTGGAGGCGGAGGCACTCGAGGTTTTCGCTGGAGCTCCAAAGGGGATGGTGAGATGAGGCTCGATTCGGCTATCACGCCGGATGAAATGAGGTCGATCGAGGAGCGTGCGGAACGATTAGGAGTTTCGAGGCTCCTGCTTATGGAGAACGCGGGCAAGGCGGTCGCGGATTACATCGCAAATATGGATGCGGTCAAAAAGAAAGTTTTGGTGGTCGCAGGTACTGGAAACAACGGCGGAGATGGGTTTGTAGCGGCTAGGCACCTAGCGGCTTACGGATCGCAGGTCAAGGTTTTCTTGGTTGGAACCGAAGGGGACATACGGACCAAGGAGGCCTCGCTGAACTGGAAGGTCCTAAAAAGTATGGATCGTAGCGTCGAACTGAAGGAATTCAACAAATTTTTTATGGAAGAGTTGAAGCAGGCGCTCGCTTGGGCGGACATCGTGGTGGACGCGATTTTAGGCACGGGGATCAAGGGGGAACTCAGGGACCCACATACATCGGTTATCGAGCTGGTCAATAGAAGTAAGGCGTTCAGGCTAGCAGTCGATGTTCCTTCTGGCATGGATCCACTTACGGGTGAGGTTTGCGGTAAAGCGGTGAAGGCTAACGCGACGGTCACATTCCATCGGGTGAAGAGGGGATTGCTCGCCCGGAAGGAATTAGTCGGGAAACTTGTTGTTGCGAACATTGGGATACCTCCGGAGGCGGATATGCATGAGCATCGAAGCTGATCTTCTCGCGGAGATCGAGAAATGGTCGAAGAGGCTGGACAATTCCCTAGCCGGTGTTCGTCCCCTGAGCGAGCAAGGGGCGAAGATGCTCCAAAACATCAAAGCTTACCGTGAAGATTCAAAGCACTTCCTCGATAGAGACCTGATAAAGAGCTTCGAGTGCCTGATATGGGCTTGGGCGATACTGGAGGTTGGCAGGGAGACGGGGCACCTGAGTGTCTAGGGCTAATAATTTCAACAACGTTCAGCGTCCCTGAAGTTTGCGTACGTCTTCCATCACATCCACGATAGCAAGTTGGAGAAACTTACCTCCCAATAGGTAATCGACGCGGACACCCTGCTCGCTCACTTGTCTTGCGTGTTGCTCGGCCCACTCATATCGTTTGCGTGCCGATTTGAGCCCTACGAAACCTACCTCAGGATGTCGTTCAAAATCTGTGTGCTCTGCTAGCCTTGATGTATAAACTATCCCTATGGCAGCTCCTATGCTGACTTCCCCGGTTGCTGCATGCGGTCCCTCGAGTTCCACGACCTTACTATTGAATATTAATCGGACTCCAACTTTTTCCTCAAGTTCCCTCAGATGTTCACGCAACACATCGTTCCCGCCGTGGCCATTGACTAATACAGCCCCCTTGATGCCAAGTGTCTTCTTTGCCGATAGCAGTGTAGCTCGAAGCTCGTCGATGAGCTGTTCGAGCGTCTGGTGGCGCCCAGTATCAATGTCTGGCAATTCGTAGGATGAGTGGATCACTCCCAGGAACCTTGCACCCGTCCGCTTTGCTGCCTCTAACGCGATATGCGAGGCAATTTTTGCGTCGGTGTCGAGCGGCAGGACTGCACCATGGCGCTCATCATGTGATCCGAGCGCCAGCAATCCGATCTCGGTTATCATACCTACACCTTTTCCAACCGTTTAGCAGTCTTGACCGCGGCTTCGACTGCCCTTCTCGCGAACTCGTTGACCCGCTCCAACGCCTGCAGACGGGTCATCCCTGGACCTGAGATGCCAAGTGCAACCGGTTTGCTGTAGTCAAGCGAGAGGTCGATCAGCTTTCGGGAGGCATGTTGCATCACGATTTCGTCGTGCTTGGTCTCTCCCTCGATCACTGCACCGAGCGCTACGACCGCATCGACGTCCTGCCTGCCCAGCAACTTCTTAGCAGCCAGAGGTATTTCAAAAACACCTGGCACTAACACTTCAGCCACGACCTGAGCTTCCAGGAAAGCTGCATGGCGCTTCGCAAAATCGAGCATCGGTCCACAGATGTCCCAATGAAATTCGCTCGTCACTAATCCCAATTTAACCATTTTTTCACCTCCTCAAAGGTCCAGCGTCGGGGCCTCCTTCCCGCTGCCCCGTGCCGGCCAGTTTCGTAAGTTCTTCGGGTTTGAAAAGCAGACGATATACATTATGAGCATGTTCCCTCGCGCGCCGTTCTGCAAGGCCAGCAAGTTCCTTCTCGGTAGGGGCCTCGTCCTCGTGGACGAACACCTCAATTATATGCTTGTTCGTAAGCAGCTGCGTCCAAATCAGCCCGAGCGACGCTTCATGAGCGCACTGCTTATCGATTGGCGCGGCTCCGGGCATGCCGAACGCCATAATCATGTCGCAACCCTCGTCCAGCAGCAGTTTGGCGGCCGCTGGTAAGTCCTTGATTCCCGGGACAGTTCGGCGTACGAACTTAAGGCTGCAGAGTTGCTTCAGCTCATCCATCGCGGCTCCGGCCATGTCGTATCGTGCGAAGGTCGTGTCGAGGATGCCTAAGCGTTTCAAAGTGCCAACCTCCTCTTAGCGTAAACTTCTATAATTTCCGCGGCCTTTAAACAGGGCAGCTTTTTCTCCCTTGCGTACTCGAGCGCCTTGCTCCAACTCAGCGCGCGATTGGTTTCTGCGTCGAGCATCTCGCAGATGGCCACGACTGGCGTAATGCCCGCTATCTCCGCGAGAGCCAAAACTAGTTCGGTGTGCCCTTGCCGTTTTAGGATCAAGCCATTTGCTGCCCGCAGGATCGGAACATGGCCTGGGCTTCTAAAGTTCTTCCCAAATTCCTGAACCATCGGTGAGTCTAGGGCTTTAGCGCCCAGCTTGCCTAGCTCCTTTATCGTAAGCGCGCGATCGATGTCTGTAATGCCAGTGTAAGTTCGGCGATGGTTGACCAAGATCGAGAAGGCCGAGTGCTCATCGTATGGTATATCGTTTGGCTTTGTCATCGCTAGGACGTTATAGTTAGGTTTTGCGGCTTCGTAGATTTCGGTCAGGTACGGCAGCCCTAGGTTGTCCGCTATTCTTGGATGGAGCGCCACGCATATCAACCCGCCAGCATCTCGTCTCATCGTTGCGACGTGATTTGGCTCGACGGCTTCTGCGGCGATCACCATGTCGACCTCGTTCTCGCGGTCGGAGGCATCATGGACCAGCACAAAATTCCCGGTCCGAAGTGATTGGAGCGCGCCGTCGATGCTCAAATTATCACCTCAACTTTCACCATGTCACCATCTGCGAGTTTTAAGCTCCTGCGCAGGTTCTTCGGTGCTATCAGTTCGATGACATCCGAATAGTGGCTTCGGGATGGTAGGACCACCGCGACCTTTGTACCCTTTAGCATGGCTGGGAAGCACTTGACCTGCCCGAAGGTGCGCTTCGGTATCGAAAAGCCCCCGATCTGCTTGCTGGGTAACTCCATGAGCGTCGCCCTGAATTCTAGGGAGGCCTTGTCGAGCTTTATATCAAAAGTCCCAGGGTATGGATCGAACCCTAGCTCTCTCTTGAATTGTTGCCGGTAGCCCTTCTGCCCCACATAATAGCTCCCTTCACCTACACCCGATACAACTTGCCCGGCGAGCTCGAGCACCTGCGGCTTCTTGCCGAGGATTGCATCTAGCTCTCTATGTACTAAGCGTAAAGTCGCTAACCCCGCAGTAGTTAATCCCACGCTCTGGCCTCTTGATATCAGCTCACGCTTTATCAAGCCTTGATTTTCGAGTTCGATAAGCTGCCGAGCCGCGGTCTGCCTTGATGCGTTCAAGCGGCGCGCAAGCCAACTTAACGAAAGTTTTAAACTACCAGAATATGCTCCCTCTTTAGCCAATATGATCAATGTTTCAATGGGTGCTTTTTTACTCAGAATTACCCCTACTACCAGAGGATAGAGACTTTTTAAAGGTTTCCAATATCGTGAAGCGTCTAAAAAATGAGACAAAGAAAAATTTTTTTCTTATAAGCTCCCTTCAACCAAAAGTAAGCACAAAGCTCTGATTAAATTGGTTTCCTTCGCTCAGTGAGATGTAAAAGTTTTAAAGGTCATCAAGCTATCAGAGGCTGGAGATGAACTTAGTGGCTAGAGTTAATGTTGGGGTTAATGGTTACGGAGTCATCGGTAAGCGAGTTGCGGACGCAGTCGCACTCCAGCGCGACATGAAACTGGTGGGAATTTCAGATATCATCGCGGACTATCGGATCCAGGTCGCAATGGAGAAGGGCTTTTCGATCTACGCGTCGACCAAGGATGCCGTCAGTAACATGCGAAACGGCGGAATCAAAGTCGATGGATCCCTTGATGATTTCCTGAAGAGGGTAGATGTCATCGTCGACTGCACTCCCGCTGGAATAGGTGCTAAGAATAGGTCGGTCTATCAAAAGGCGGGAGTCAAGGCCATCTTTCAGGGAGGAGAGAAGCACGACCTCGTCGATGCCTCTTTCGTCGCGCAGTGCAACTATGAGCAGGCTCTTGGCAAGGACTTCATCCGAGTGGTCTCTTGCAACACCACAGGGCTGTGTCGGGTTCTGGGGTCCATCGATCAGGAGCATGGCATAAAGAAGGCAAGGGCTGTTCTCTTCAGGCGGGCAACTGATCCTTGGGAGAGTCACAAGGGCGGCATCATTAACACCGTCGTGCCCGAGACCCACGTGCCCAGCCATCAGGGGCCGGATGCCCAGACTGTGATACCTGAGTTGAATGTGGTCACTATGGCCGCAAAGGGACCTTACACCATAAGTCACATACACTTTGCAATGGTCGAGCTGAAGGATTCGGTTCTCATTGAGGAGGTTATCGATACTTTGGCAAAGGCGCCTAGGATTTTGCTCATCAAGGCATCTGACGGGCTTCAGGGGCTGAACAGCGTGATCGAATTGATGCGGGATTTGGGGAGGCCTCGCGGTGACCTATGGGAAGTCGCCGTCTGGGAGGACATCGCTTCGGTGGTTGAGGATGAACTCTACCTGACCTACCAGGTGCATAATGAGGCCATTGTCGTACCAGAAAACATCGACGCGATTCGAGCTGCAACCAAGTTGGAGCGAAACGGAATGCGGTCCATACGAAAGACGAACGAAGCTTTGGGTATTATAAAATAAGGTGTTGAACGTTGAAATTTCCAACGCTAGATGATGTTGATGTCTCAGGTAAGACAGTTTTGGTGCGGGTTGATATCAATTCGCCAATTGACCCAAAGACGGGGGAAATCCTCGACGGTACGAGAATTCGTGAATGTGCCCCAACGCTTAAGGAACTCTCGGAGAAGAGCGCTAAGGTCGTCGTGCTGGCTCATCAGGGGCGCCCGGGCGATGAGGACTTCACCCCGCTCGAAAAACATTCAAAAAAGTTGAGCAACGCGCTTGGACAGGAAGTCAAGTACGTTGATGATGTTTTTGGACAATCGGCCTGCAAAGCCATAGAATCCCTCAGACAAGGAGAAGTTCTCTTGCTGGAGAATGTCCGCTTCTGCGATGAGGAGAACATCACTCGACCGGCAGAGGAGTTGGCCAAAACTAAACTTGTCAGCACATTGGCTGAATTAGCTGATGTTTACGTGAACGACGCCTTCGCATCTGCACACCGTTCGCAGGCCTCGCTTGTCGGTTTTGGGGTTTTGTTGCCGACGTACGCCGGGCGCCTGATGGAGCGAGAAATTAACGGGCTTAGCAGGGCCCTTTCGCCCGAACGACCTTGCATCTATGTGTTGGGTGGAGCAAAGGTCGATGATTCCCTAAAAATAATTGAGCATGTTCTTGGCAGGGATGTGGCCGATGAGGTGCTCACTGGCGGCTTGCTTGGGCATGCATTTCTGGCTGCTTCGGGGCGAGACATCGGAGCACCTAACTGGAAGCTGCTTGAGAAAGACTTCGAGGAGGAGATCGAACTAGCGAAGAAGTCATTGGCGGTATACGGCAAGAAAATAAGGGTACCAAATGATGTTGTCGTCGATGATCATGGAAAGCCTAAGGAGCTGACCGTAAAACAGCTTCCAACAGAATTTGCGATATCTGATATCGGCTATCGAACTATAGCAGATTATTCCAGGAGCATAGCTGGAGCAAAGACCGTCGTGGCCAACGGCCCTCTTGGTATTTTCGAAAACCGCACCTTTGCGAGGGGGACGTTCGAAATATTAAACGCCATGGCTCGATCAAAAGCTTTTACAATCATAGGTGGCGGGCACATGGTGGCTGCGGCTCAAGAAGCAGGCGTGGCCGGTAAGATAAAGCACATAAGCACAGGCGGAAAGGCGTGCATAAATTTCCTATCCGGTGATAAGCTGCCCGTCATCGAGATGCTGACGCATGCAAAGTTTTGAATTAATGAATACAACTACTAAAAATTAATTCGTTAACATTTTAAAATAAATGAAACACCTTAAATCATCCACAAATATTTGAGGCTATTTTATTGGAAACGAAGCAACCGCTCAGGATGACAAAATCTGAGCTAATTCATAAATATCCTTATCAATTTTCTTTTCATGTTTCATCGGATAATCTAGTGGATGGGTGACAATTTTTCCTCTTTCGAATCCAAGCATCACGGTGGACTTTTTACTGATCAATCTTTCAACCGCACGATAACCGAACAGGCTGGCTAGGTGGATACTTGTGGCTGTTGGCGCCCCTCCCCTTTGGATGTATCCAAGGGTGGTAACCCGGACTTCATTTTTTGTGGCGGAACCGATCTGACTTGCAATAGTGTAAGGATCGCCAGCCCCCTCAGCTATTACTGTGATAAAACTTCTCTTTCCCGTCCTCCGACCTTCCTCAAGCCGCCTAACGATTTTATCCAAACTGTACTTTATTTCTGGGATGAGAATTATTTCTGTCCCACAAACCAGGCCCACCTCGAGGGCCAAAAACCCCCTTTCTCGCCCCATAACCTGCACGATAAAAATTCGCTCGTGAGAAAAAGCCGTATCCCTAATTTTATCTATAGCTTGTAAAGCTGTGTTCACGGCCGTGTCGAAGCCTATCGTCGTCTCGGTTCCGGCGATGTCGTTGTCGATGCTCGCGGGTATGCCCACGACACAAATGCCAGTCTTTCGGTAGATATCCCATCCTCCCCTGAAGGAGCCATCGCCCCCGATCACAATTAAACCGTCCAGCTTCCTCTCCCTTATTGTTTTAGCTGCCCTCTCAAGTCCTTCAGGTGTTTTTATCTCCTCGCATCTCCTAGTTCGCAAAATTGTTCCGCCTCGGTTGATGATGCCGCTAACTGAACGTAAATCCATGGGTTTCATTCTGTCCTCGATCAGGCCCATGTATCCCTCTTCGATCCCTAGGACTTCAAGGCCCACGCCGCAAGCATTACGAACAATTGCCCTTAAACAGGCATTCATTCCTGGGGCATCGCCTCCCGCAGTCGTGACAGCGATTCTCAAATCAAACCTCCTATATCAGGCACTAAGGAAGCTTTTGGTCTCTTGGTATAAATGGAGTGTAGGATTATGATTAAAATAACTGGTGAGAACTTGGCGCGCATCGTAATCGTGGGTTTCGAGTCGGGAGGTATGACGGCAGCCGCAGCCGCGAGCATGTTTGATTCGGCAGCTAAGATAACGGTCTTCGAGCGCCGTCCATACGACATCTATCATCCCTGTGGCATCCCCTTCGCGATCGGGGGGGAAGTCCCAGACATCAAGAGGCTGATCGAGTCTGCCCCGCCCATGCCCAACGTCGAGCTCCACACCGCAACCGAGGTTATTTCCCTGAACACGAAAGTCAAAGAAATCGAAGTCCATGAACTCAAGACACAAAAACGCAGGACTGTTGAGTACGATTCCCTAATCTTGGCGACAGGAAGCTACGCGATCAAACCACCGATTCCTGGCATCGACCTCCATGGAGTCCATACAGTCAGGACTTTGGAGGACGGACAGGCTATAATCGACCAGCTTGGCGAGGCTAAGCGGACAGCTGTGATCGGAGCCGGCCTAATAGGCTTGGAGACCGCCGCCGCTCTCAGGAAGAGGGGCCTTGAAGTCTTGCTGTTGGAGACGCTGCCATCTGTCCTGCCTAACATGCTCGACCCGGACATGGCTGGTCTTGTGAAGGATAGAATACTTGAGAGCGGGATAGAGCTGGTTTTGGGGCAGAGCATCGAGGAAATCATTGGCAAGCAGCACGTGAGCTCGATTTCTGTGGGTGGAAGGCAGCGGCCTGTTGATTTGGTCATCGTCGCTACTGGCGTCAGGCCCGAGGTCAGGCTTGCGAAGGAAGCCGGCATAAGGTTGGGCGAGACTGGTGGGATAAAAGTCGACAAGCGGATGGGAACCAGCGCAGAAGATGTTTATGCTGCGGGTGATTGTGTCGAAACGGTCTGTATGATAACCGGACGACCAGTGCTCAGCCAGCTCGCGAGCGCGGCGATACGAATGGGAAAGGTAGCTGGCACTAACGCTGCGGGAGGCGAGGCTGGGTTCGAAGGCACCCTCAGCACGGCCGTGACCATCTCATTCGGCTTGGAGATCGCGTCCACTGGACTCACGACGAACTCAGCCAAGCGAGCCGGCATCGACCCCATCAGTGGACGCATCAGAACTCTGGACAGGCCACATTATTACCCAGGGGGGAAGCCCATTACGGTGAAGCTACTGGTCGAGCCGGCCGAGCACAGGTTGATAGGGGGACAGGTTATCGCGAGCGATGGGGCGGCGGAAAGAGTCAACCTCCTCGCATTAGTGATCAAAAAGGGCATTACAATCGAGGAGCTCTCGAGGATTGATTATTGCTACGTTCCTCCTGCATGCGATGTCATAGAACCTTTGGTTGTTGCAGCGGAAGCGATCTTGCGCAGGCTGTAAATACATAAGAAATAAAACAAAATCGAAAATCAAAATATTTTTAATCTTTTATGGTTCTGAGATTTACACCTAGCTTCTCAGAGATCTGTTCGAGTTCTCTCCAAACCTCATCTGAGATGGGGATGCCATCCCGCATGCGCTGCTCTCGTATTTTTCGCTCGGGTTCCCCTGGGATCATTATCTCCTTGACGCCTGGAGCCTTCCTCGACGACTTGACTTGATCGATGAAATCCTTGGAGTGAGCGCGAAATTCCCTTAGCTTCACAAAAGCTCTTGGGTCGATGGCGATCATGAAATCACCCTTCGTACTAAATCCTTCGACAGGTTCTAAGGTACCGACCACGTCCCCGCCTGCAGCTGCCCCGACCAGCGGCCCAGCGAGCAACTCCAGCACGAAGGCCAGACCGTAGCCCTTTACTCCCCCGAACGGGCTGAGCGCTCCCTCCAAGGCCTTTCTGGGGTCGGTAGTCGGTCGCCCTTCTTTGTCGATTGCCCACCCTTCGGGGATTCGCTCTCCTTTTTTCATTGCATTCACGAGCTTCCCTCTGGCGGCAACGCTCATCGCCATGTCTAGGAGAACAGGTGGCTCAGTGGGTAGGCCAATGGCGAGGGCATTCGTGCCAAGCAAATTCTCAACTCCTCCCCATGGGTGGACCAGCGCATCCGTCGTGGTCGTGACCAAGCCGATTAAGCCATCTCGCATCGCAAGTTCAGCGTAGTAGCCCGCGATGCCGAAGTGGTTGGAGTTTAAGACACCTACCGCGCCTATCCCCTGCTTCTTCGCCTTATCGACTGCGAGATTCATCGCCATCGTAGCGACGTGATGGCCCAAACCATGGCCACCGTCGATTAAGGCCGTACCAGGAGTTTCTTTAACTACTTTCACATTCGCCCGTGCGATGATTGTCCTCCGTTTCAAACCTCTGAGGATGTAAGGCAGTCTGAGGATGCCGTGCGAGCCTAGGCCACGGAGGTCACCTTCAGCCAGGACTTCGGCCGTTGCATCAGCTTCTTCCTCGGATGTGCCTAACTTGAGCAGGAGTGCGCGGATGACGGCTTTCTCTTGTTTTAGGGTTAGGATCAAATACGCCCCAAGCCTTGTTAGCTGAGGGGATATAAAAAAATGGCATGAACCACGCATTTATTTTTCTTCTAGGGCTAACTACTCCATACAGCTCGAGCTTCGCCCATGGCCTTGAAAGCTAGGTTTATATCGTATTACGGTTTTTCGAGATCAAGTCAGGTTATTATAGATAGTTCTAGATCTTCTTCGATGTTCGTTCCGTTGATGATTTTACCGTCTCTGACTAAGATTTCCCTGCTTTCAGATGACCCATTCTCGTCGTACAGCACCCAGGTCAGTCTGGGCGCTGCAATGGACATCTCATTTATTGTCTTCATCACTAGATCTCGCTCTCCATCGTCGCGGATTTTTGTAAAGCCCCAGAGCGCGTCGGGTGGAGTCAAACACTTGAGGATATCAGACTTCCTCCAAAGCTTAATTCGCTCGCCACCTGACTTGCGAGGCGCATTGTACTTGCACATAATTCCTTTAAGCAACTCCAATTCCCTAACTTTCACGGACTCCTCAGTTTGGTAGTGCAAAATTCTGCTTATCGCACCCACGTTCGTGTTGAAAGAAGGTTCTTTATAAGTGGATAACATCGGGGGGCTACTGAGCAGCTTATTAATAACTCTGCAGCTATTCGCTCAAGCGCTGGTGATTTCTTTGAGTTTATCGCCGAGTAGATCCTCGGCACACTTCCAGCAGACGAAGCTCGCCTTCGCCTCTCCAGGCTGCATTATTTTGAGGTATGCGGCGTTGTAGCTCATTATCTGAATAGTTTTCCCGCAGAGCTTGCACTTGGGTCCCTTCGAAGGCATGTTGACACCGAGGTTAAATTATTGCGGTTGGATATAAGAATTACAATGGAGTGGCCATATGCTCCCAATCCTGAAACCTCGCAATCTGAACCTCAATGAGCTGGCAAGGTTACAGGGGAGCATAGCGAAGAGGGTAATCGCAGAGGACAGAATCCGAAGGCTGAAAACAATTGCAGGATGCGACATATCCTTTACCGTAGGAGATCGAGCCTACGCCACCTGCGTGGTGCTCGATTACAAAAACTTGGATGTATTAAATCAAAAAGTGGTTTGTGTAAAACTAAGATTTCCATACATCCCAACTTTCCTGGCGTTTCGTGAGCTCGAGGGTATGTTGAAGGCGGTCAGTGGGATGGACGCGGACGTCTACTTGGTGGGCGCCCATGGTCTGGCCCATCCTCGCAGAGCAGGCTTGGCATGCCACTTTGGAGTAGCATTAAATAAACCGACGCTGGGGGTGGCAAAAAAAAGGTTGTTTGGGAGCGCCGTGGAGCCGAGTCTGGAGCGCGGCGCATACTCGCTGTTAAAAGATGATGGAGAAGTTATAGGGGCAGTGCTTCGGACTCAGACCTCGGGTAGGCCGGTTTACGTTAGCGTAGGTCACAAGCTCTCGCTCAATACAGCCATTCGTATCACTCTTGAAACGACGCGGGGGCGTCGCATGCCGGAACCCTTACGAGTCGCTCATGAAATCGCAACGCTGGCAATAGAGTCTCGCTAACAACGCTCGTTAGGCGAGTTTTTAAGGTTCAATCTCAGATTTTGAACCATGAAATTTGCTGCAAATGTCTGGTACGGGGATAGGCCCCTTAAGTCAACGTTCGAAATGGCGCACAGGCTCGGTTTTGACTACATCGAGCTTTCTCTGGACTACCCCTGGCCTGACCAAATGACAAGGGAAGAGATAGGATTACTGGGGAAACTAAGGGAAGAGTACGGGCTGGAAATCGCATTTCATGGGCCTTGGGCTGGAAAAGTTATCTCCCACCCGAGGGATGAGATTTCCGATGCTTGCTTGAAGATATACAAAAAATGTTTGAAATTTGCAGGCAAATTAGATCCTCTGTATTTCAACTTTCATCAGCAGGGATATGTTGCCACTTCTGGCTTCGAAGAGGTCAGGAAGAAAATTTTCGATAAAGCCTTAGAAACGACTCGTAAGATAGTAAATTTTGGAAAGGGTTTTCCGATCACTCTTGAAAACAACCCGACTCGCTTATTCGGGCATCAAAAGGATATCAAGCTACTCCTAGATGAGATCAAGGAATTAAATTTTTGTCTTGATGTAGGCCATGCCACTATAATCAAATGGGAAATTCAACACAGTAAAAGTAAGTCCACCGAAAAAGTGGATGTGGAGGATTGGCTGGAACTCTTTAAGGACAGAATTTTGACTTCACACTTCCATGACTGCGTGGTTAAAGATAATTCGAGACCATTTGATCATTACGTCATTGGAAAAGGGAACTTGGATTTCGAAAGCATAGCTAAGTCAATCAAGAAAACCAGTTGCAAATACATACTCTTGGAAACTTTCTACAGGGAAAGGGGCGTCACGGCGTCTGAGGAGGACATAAAAAACAACTTAGAATTCTGCAAGAATCTAATTTCATAATTTAAAATTTTATTTTAGCAATTCAAAATTAAAAAGTTGCTTGAGGGTCTAGCTGATCTCCGCGATGATCGTTGTGAATACCGGCCCACGGACATCGATGCGTTTATTGTTATCAGTGACGTAGCGCTGTGCGGCCTTATCTAGGACGAGGTTGATATCGCTGAGCAACTTCACCGTCTTTACACGAACCATCACCTTTCGCTTCCTTTGCCTCGCCGCTTGCTCGATCTCGTGCGCTGCTTGGGCCGCGAACGCATCCATGTACCTGATGCCAGTGGAAACTCCCCATTCACGTACAGTGTTAAGGAACTTGTCTTCCTCCCAGCCCTTGGGCGGCACGCCTATGAAGTTGCCATCGTGCACATAGATCGTGTTGAACCCAGCTGGGCCGATGAGTTTGGTTCTGTGCTCAGGCTCCGCTACTTTGACTTTCACGCGCCTGCCGGAAAGCCTGCCGTCGAACGCCTCGAACTCGCATGGGCTAGGCTCATCTGCATGCTGCTCTGCTACCCCCAAGATCGCCTGGGCTATTCCCTTTCCGACATCGCTTTTAGGCACCTTTGCAAACTTCAACATGCCCGCGAGCTGGTCGTCCGAGAGGATAGTCGGTTTATAGAGATACGGATAAACGAGCGCTCGGATGTCGGTCTCGCCCGTCGTCACCATCAACAGACGCTCAAGCCCCATCCCAAAGTTGAAGACTGGATAGGGGATGCCGTACTTGCTCAGCGGAACCGGGCTGTAAAAGCCCGCGTCACCCACCTCGACATACTCCCCCATTTTTAGATGCCTGACGAACACCTCGAACTCGGTCCGCGGGGCGTAGTACTTCGAGGTGGCTTCTTTTACTACTAGCCTGACATTATCGAAACCAAGCCTGCCCAAAATCTGCCTGACGAGGTGTTTACCATCCTCTATGCTCATCTGTTCTGCCAAGATCACGAGCGAGGCGGTCCACGAGTCATAGAGGTGGGTTGGGTCGAGTTGCTGTTCCCTCCTGAACTTGGGGCCTATGGAGAAAAGTTGGATCGGCAAGGGTTCCCGTTTGATGATCTCTGGAAGCATGGAGAACCAGCCAGCTGAGAGATGTGATCTTAAAGTCATGGAGGTTGGAACAGGTTTCAGGTCCTTTAGTTCCTTGAAGAGCGAGATCAGCGATGTCGCCTGGCTTTCTTCAATATTAAGTTCCTTGGTCATGGTCTCCACGAAATCATCGGATTCGATCTTACCCTTCTTGTACCTTCGGAAGATGTCTTGAAGGCCCTTGAAGTTTTTGAATCGGGGGATGATTCTCTGGATCTCTTGCTTCCGGCGATCGCTCAGACCTATGTCCGGCCTATCGAGCCCTGCCAGGAAGAAAATGCGGTCGAGGATTACTGATGCTTCTGGCCCATATTGGTTGAAGACCTCGCTTTGTTCGATGATTGTCGGCAACATCACCTCCTCGAAGCCCATCTCGAGAAGGGTCTGCCTAACCTTGATGATTAGCTCGAAAAGCGCGTGCGGCCTTCGCTTATCGGTCAGGTTCAAAAGTTTTCCGTACTTCACTATTTTTTTCGCTGTTTCAAGCCAAGCCTGCTCATAATCCTTCTCGGCATCCATCCTGATTTTTTTGACATCGAAAGTTGCCATTTACTCCCTCGCCCGTTCAGCTCGCTTAAGTTCATTCTCTAGCTTTTGCTGTCTTATCGCAGTCGTGAGGTCGCCCCTAGTGATCTCTATTATCCTTCTCACCATGTCCTGCCTTCGCCTCATGCCGGGCAAAACAACATCCGGATAGTCGAACTCCATCATTATCTCGAAGATTTCCTCCATCAGCTTGAGCATTCGTTCAGCTTCAGAAACATCATCGGCCCGGATCATGTCGAGGGCATGACGTCTTAGTTCGCCGGTGACATCTGCAAGGGCCGCTAGATAAGCCTTGTATGAAACATCGAGTTCCTCCGCGGTGAGTAGTTTTCCACCCCAGATCAGCACCCGAACCAAAGCGGCTTCGCAGTACTCCTGATACGCCGAAATGATGGTGCCAGAATCAGCCAGGTGCGGTTCGGCCTTCACCGCATCAGCCAAGGTCGCCAGAGTCTCTCGGGCTTTGGCAAACATTTCATCCGAATCGGTCCTGTCATTTCGATGCACTGCGGCTATAGCTCTAGCTGAGGATCTGATGACCTCTCGAGAGGCATCGAGCACCTCTTCACGGATCTTCTCCTGGGCGTCGAAGTGTTTTCGCATCCGTTCGAGCATTTCCTTCAAGTTCAACCCCTTCTATTTAGGTCCAATCCCTATTCAAGCTTAGGAATAATAAAGTTCACCTGAAGCGTAACACTGATATTTGTGAACGAGAATCTTGGTATGTATTTAGCTCGCGTGCTGGCCATGTCACAGGTGTGACATATCTTGGGTTGATGTGAGAATTCCAGTTTTCAGGTTTTGTGTTGTCACAGGTGTGACGTGTGCTTGGGTCGCGGGGGCACAAG
>Ga0315282_10000927_pt1 | contig 57535 bp, 30 predicted proteins | sample YL17G07_20_MG_FD_203693 | JGI IMG/M metagenome (GOLD analysis project Ga0315282, IMG submission 203693) | Sediment microbial communities from Yellowstone Lake, YNP, Wyoming, USA - YL17G07_20 | ecosystem: Environmental > Aquatic > Freshwater > Lake > Sediment | place: USA: Wyoming | collected...
CATCCTGGGGCGCCGCGCACGCCGGGGCGTTGCTCGGGTGCAGGCTCATCCAAATGTTGGTAGGGGATTCCTCGCTCACACGCGTTTATTCACATATTGATGTCACTGTATTAGGCGAGGCTCATTAAGTTTCCCTCTGAAACCCTCTCCCCGAAGGGGAGAGGGTAGGGTGAGGGAATCCGAGTCCACTGTCCATCCCCTTACTCATCCCTCACCCTCGCTGACAAAGACTCCCTCTCGGGGGCGCTGGCGCGCCCGCGGCTAGCGGCACATTATTTCATTGTGTTCCTTCGGAACACCAGCCGAATGTTGAACGGGAGAGGGAGGCGTCTTTTCCTTTTCCTAGCCTCCCCGACGCATCTTCAACCTGACGGTCTTTACCTCGAACGCCCGGAAATCGAGCGGAATCCCCGCGCGGCCGGGCCGCAGCGGACGGCTGGCCCTCTCCAGCATGTCGGTTTCCAGCGCGGTCCGGACCGGGAGCGCCACCGAAACTATGGCCCGGCAGGCCGTGCGCATGGATTCGTAAAGCCGCACCACCACGTCCCCGGAGCCGTCCTCGGCAAGCTTGACCGTGTCGATGACGACATTGGGGGCGTCCACCGAAAGCAGGCTTGCCTCCCCTCCCGCACTCCCCGATACGGCCAGCGGCGGCCTGTTCAATTCATAGGCCTTCCGCACCACCCCGCTCGAAACCAGGGGGCCGTTCCATACCATCAGCGCGTAGGTGAATTCGTGCCTTCCCTGGTCGGCCTTTTCGTCCGGATGGATGGGCGCCCGCAGGAGGGAAAGCTCCAGCGTGTTTCCGAGCGCGCTCGCCCCGTACTTGCAGTCGTTCAGGACCGCGAATCCGCGGCCCTCCTCCGCGATGGCCGACCACTTCTGGCAGGCCACCTCAAACCGGTCCGCGTCATACGTGCGGGAGCGGTGGGCCGGCCTCCGCAGGTGCCCGAACTGGATTTCGTGGATGGCGTCCTCGGAACGGGCGTCCAGGGTGAAGGCCACCTTCAGGAGCTTGTGCGTCTCCCGCCAGTCCACCTTCGTGCGGAACTCCACCACCCGGGAGCCGCGCCGCAGGACGATGTCCTGCTCGAGGAGCGATGAGCCGACCTTCCGGCGCACGCCGACAGCACCGAACAGCGGCCCGGAAGCCGCGGCCCGGACTACCGCCTTTTCCTTCAGGGCAACCGGGCAGGAGCGGTAGGTCCGGTCAATGTCCCAGGCGTCAAAACCGGCCGGAACGTCCTTGAACATGAGCAGGCGGTTCGACGGCCGGACCACCCACTCCTTCCCCGCACCCCGGTCCAAAAGGCTCACAATCTCCCCGCGGTCGTTCAACCTGACCCGCAGGATGCCGTTGTCCAGCTCGTTGCGGGATGCGGTGACTTTCCCCCCGGCCTTCCCCTGTTTCGGGGCGCGGCGCAGGGTCGTCCATCCGCACGCCGGCACCGAAGCCTCCACCCAGGTCCTACCCCCATGTTTCTGCGCTGGCAGGGTCTCGCCCGCCGGCCCGGCCGCCGCCTTCCAGCCGCGCGGAAGCGCCACCAGCGCGTCCCGCTCCCACGACATCGAGTTGAAGACCGTGAGCCCGTCTCCCTGGCCGGCCAGTTCCTGCGCGGCCTTCTCCGCCTCCGCCTCGGCCCCGGCGGCTATCTTCCCGTAGGCCTCCTCCGCCTCCGCGTAGACCCGGCGGATGGACGAGCCGGGGATGATGTCATGGAACTGGTGGAGCAGGAGGCTCCGCCACAGCCCCTCCATTTTTTCCGCGGGCGGCATCCTGCCCCGCAGGGCCCGCGCGGCCGCGCCCCACATCTCCGCCTCGCGCAGGGCGAATTCCCCTCTGCGGTTGCCGCGCTTCGTCCGCGACTGGGTGGTATAGGTCCCGCGGTGGGCCTGGAAATACAGCTCACCGACATAGCGCTCCTTCGGCGGCTCGCGCCTGGCGATGTCGCGGAAGAACTCCCGAGGCGAGGACGGCTTCATCCTGGGCACCCCCTCCAGGTCGGCGTTGCGGCGGAGGTGCTCAACATGGTCGCGCGAGGGCCCGCCCCCGCCGTCGCCCCAGCCGAATGACATCAGGATGGTTGAGACGCCGTCCTTCTGCGGCCGGTTCTCCCAGTTCCCGATGACCCGGGAGGAGTCGGCGGTCGAGTTGTAGTCGTGGAAGAGGTGCGCCAGCACGTCCGTTCCGTCGATTCCCTCCCAGTTGAAGGTGGAAAGCGGGAACGGGTCGCCGCCGTTGTAGTTCCAGAATATCTTCGAGGTGGCGAAGTATTTGATTCCGCACCCGCGCAGTATCTGCGGCAGGGCCGCCGAATACCCGAAGACGTCCGGCAGCCACAAAACCTCGTTGTCCACGCCGAACTCCCGGCGGAAGAACCTTTTCCCGTGGACGAACTGGCGGATGAGGCTCTCGCCGCCGGTTATGTTGGTGTCCGCCTCCACCCACATCCCGCCGTCGGCGATTACCCGGCCGGCGCGCACCGCCCGCTTCACCCGCTCATAGAGGTCCGGGTGGCGCTCCTTGAGCATGAGGTAGAGGTGCGGTTCGCTCTGGAGGAAGGTGTAGCCGGGATACTCGGAAATCAGCGCGAGCTGGTTGGCGAAGGTGCGTGCAATCTTACGCTCCGTCTCGGCCAGCGGCCACAGCCAGGCCACGTCAAGGTGCGCGTGGCCGAAGGCGTGGACGAGCGGCGAGGTTGCGCCGTTACGGGCCGCCAGGAGCGGCGCGAGCTTCCGCCTCGCCCTTGCCACCCCGTCGAGGAACTCCCCGTGCGGCTTCTCGAAATCGACCAGGACGGTGAAATCGCGCAGGCCCGCGTCAATCTCCGCCCGGCGCAGCGAATTGTCGTCGAGGTGCGACCTGACCCCCCAGAGCGCCTCGACATCGAGCCAGAGCCGGTAGACCTCCTCCTCCCACACCCCGAAGGTGGAGCGTCCCACTTCCTGCTGGGGAATGCCCGGCGGCGGCATGCGGAACCCGCCGCGCGGAACCGGGCCGCCGTCGCACAGTTGAGGCCCGTGTCCGCCGTACGCCTCGACAAGAATGTTGAAGCGCTCCCCCCTCCGGCCGGAGCGCGTCAGCGGAACGAACTGGTTCTCCCAGTCGAAACCGGAGAACATGCGGCCGGCGTGCCGGCCGTTGACCAGGTTCAGGCTTTCCCCGCCCTGGGCGGGCTTGGCCACGATGCGTTTCCCCGCCGCCTCCGCCGGAAGCGTGACGGACCCCCGGAACCACCCGTATTCCCACCACTTGCCCCATTTCTTCCCGGGGGGCATCGGCCGGAACCTTCCGCGGGCGGCCTCCCGCCAGGGCAGGTGCTTCCTGGTCAAAAAGCCGGAGAGGCGGTAAGTCCCCAGTTCCGTGTAGAAATATTTTTTCAGTTCCTCGCGCCAGATGCCAACCCTCTTCTCCCACTCCGGTATCAGTGCCATTCCATGCAACCTCCCGCCCGGCCCGCCATGGCTTCCATGGGTCGCATTCTACTAGACATCTCTGTATGTCCCCTCACCCTGCGCTCCCCTGCCCTTAGCCAATCCCTAGTGCCTCGCAAGGCTCGGTGATGCTAGCGGTTTAATCATTTACTGCCGCTCCGCGGCCAGCATAACCCCCATTGGGGGAGAGGGATGACCGGGACAGCGGGGATACAGAGGGTGAGGGGAATTTGTGTCACCGCTTCAAGTCGCCTGCTTTCACGATTGTATGAGCCGAAAAATAATGCAAAGGCCGACGGGACGATTCCCGCCGGCCTTCGGTTTCGCCTTTTTCCCGTCTACTTGCTACGCCACAGGTGAATGGGTTTCCACCCGAACCCCTTCTCCGCGGCCTCGATGGAGAGGACGCTCCCGAATCCCGGTATGGGCTTGCGCACCTTCACCTTGGGCCAGTGCTTCTTGATGGCATCCATCGTCGGGATGTCTATCATGGTGTCGGGAGCCGCGATGAAGTAGTGGCCGTAGGAGGGAAGGCCGGGCGCCTCGAGCGCCGCCCGGAACGCCCGCGCCACGTCGCGCGCGTCCACGTAGGTCCACCAGTATTTCGCGCAGGACTCGTCCGCCCCCTTCTTTTCCTTGGGCTTATAGCCGTCGGTGTCTTCCGGCATCCAAACACCGGTCTGGCGCAGGACCGCTATCTTCATCCCGTATTCCCGGGCATACATCTCGCAGGTTATTTCGTTCACGTATTTCGACAGCCCGTAATGGTCGCGCGGCAGGCACGGGTCGGTTTCAACGACCGGGACGGCCTCGGGCGGCTGCATCCGCTCGTCCGACTTCCCCACGCCCCAGTCCGAGCCCGACATCACGAACCGCTTGATGCCCAGCTCCCGGCAGCCCTCGAGCATGTTGTAGGTCCCCACCGTGTTGAGCCAGAAGGTCGTCGGGGAGAACCACGGGTTCGCCGCCAGGTGCGCCACCCCATCCATCCCCTCCAACCCCTTCTTTACCGAAGCCGGGTCGAGCAGGTCGCCCTTGAAGAACTGGTGCTTCGATTTGGCCTTGTGCGGGCCTTCCTCGGGGGAAACTATGTCAAAAATCCGGAGCTCGTTCCCCTTCTCGAGTTCCTGAACGACATGCCAGCCAACCTTTCCTGAACCGCCTGTTACGAGTATTTTCATGGTGAAAGGTATGTTAAACCCCCGCGACGGGGGGCGTCAATACTCGATGGGCCTTTCCGCAGGATGACCATGCCCCAACTGGGGTATGCACTTGACGCCACAAGAGGGCTTGGGGATGGCCTTCGACGACCCTCTGCCGGCCGCTTCGGAGTCGCCGCCCGGTCCTCCGGGCTGGCGACGGAGAATGCGCGGCCACGGTGCCCCGTACCATGCGCTGAACCCTGAGCGAGGGAACCTGGTGACCGAGTCGAAGGGTCGCATTGGTACGGGGCGAGCGCATACGGCTGTGCCGCCGCAGGCGGCAATGAATAATTTATCCACTGCCGGGGCCGCTCCTGCGGCCCTGAGTCGGCAGCGGAGCGAGCCGTCCACGGCGGGGCGCGGCGTTCGTCCTCGCGCCGGCTCCTGCCGGCCGCGTGTCGGAGAAGGCCGACCCGAGCCCTCAAGAGAGGGAAAAGGAATCGGTTTACTCAAATGCATAGCCCCATGCCCCAAATCACCCTGTATTGGGGGCTGGCTTCTTTTGCGGCAAATGGGCGGCATGGCCCTTCAATTGGCCTGGCCCCGGGCGGGCGACCGCCGAAAATGCGCCCTTTTACCCGCACCCAAACGCGCGTTTAATCCCGGGTAGTATCATTGTTCGGGATGGCAAGGAAACTCTCGTCCGCGGCGCTATCGGTCCTTAACGACTTTACTGTCCTGATCCAGCGGTCGTACGGCCTGCATACCACGGTCCTCACCGATTCCATCCCCCGCAAGCGCAATCCCTGGTATTCCCAGCGCCCGCTCATCTGCAACATTATCCGGAAGCACCCCCACCTCCTGGCCCGCTGTGACGAGTCCGAGCGCCAGGCGGCCGGGAAAGGGGCCGGACGTTGTGTGGTCATGAAATGCCATGCCGGGCTGGGCCAGATGGCCGCCCCGGCCTGCCGGGGCCAGGGGCTTTCCATCCAGACGCTTTTCTCCCCTTTCCGGCCCGCCGGCAACTCCCTGGACGGCATGACCCGCCGCCTGCTGGCGGCCACCGGCCCCATCAAACAGGACACCACTCCGCTGACGGCCGAATCAGTCCGCTGGCTGCTGGAGCGGATACCCGGCATTACACTCACCGACACGGCCGACCTGGGCCGGATGGCCACCGGCTTCCTTGGGCGGTTCACCCGCCTCGGCAGGGCGGAACTCGCTGACGGTCAATCGAGTAATTTCCAGCTTCCCGTAAGGTCCGGCTCCGAACAGAGCCACTGGCTTTCCTATCTCTGGGGCGGCTGGGGACACAGTTCCATCGAACCCCCCGGCGGGGGATGGCGCGTCCTGGAGGGAACCGACACCCTGCTCTACGCCCGCGACGCGTCCCTGGAAGTAATCACCGGAAAAAGAAGGGTGGAACTTGGAATTGGGGCCCTTACGATAATCCCCCCAGGCATTCGCCACCGCGTTCTCTCGCGGGCAGGAAAGTTTCCCTACGCCTACTGGATGGTTTTCGTCTCCAGCCTGGACCTCGACCCGCTTTACCTGACGCCGGTGAAGCCGCGGGGCAACCTCCTCGTGATGCTCGAATCCCTTGTGCGGTTCACGACGACCGAGAACGTCTATCCCTACGACGCCACCAAGAAACTCCGGACCCTCAACCTGCTTGAAGGACTCCTGGCTTCCGTACGGCGAAGGGCCAGGGGAAAACCGGTGCCGGCCCCCCACCCGGTGTCTTCCCGGGTGGAATTGGTGCGCCATCTCCTCGAATCGACCATTGACCGCAAGGTGCCGCTGGCCGAAATGGGAAAGGTGGCCGGGTTGAGCCCCTTCACTCTCTGCCGCCGTTTCGCCGTGGAGGTGGGGGAATCGCCGGCCGCCTTTCACCGGCGCATACGCATTGAGGAGGCCTGCCGGCTGCTCGCCACTCAGGACTCCTCCGTGCGGTCCATCGCCATCCGGGTCGGGTTTCCCGACCAGGCGCACTTTTGCCGCGTCTTCAAAAAGACAACCGGCGTCGCGCCACGGGAATTCGTCAGGGAAAAGGGGATGGGGCCCTGACAAGAAAAGGCAAATAACGGCAAGAAAATGAAATTGGCCTTCAGTTCTTTCTGCTAGTATCCGGATTGGGAGAAGGGTGCCGGAAGGCAGGGGGTTGGTGATAATGACGATGAAACTATTACGGCGGGTTGCGCTGCTCGCGGTGGCGGCCCCTTTGCTGCTTATGACCACACTGGCCGTGACCGACGTCTGCGTCCTGGACAGCTGGGACAACGCGTCGGTCTCGGGCGGCACGGTGTTTCCAAACTGGCAGAGGGTGTGGGTTGGCTCCTTCGACAACGTCATCTGCGTGGGATGCACCGGAACCACGGAAACCATCATGGGGGTCACGGTCGTCAACTTCGGGACCATTCCCGCGGGCGACATAACGGCCGTCTATTGGCGGGTACACTGCTCCAGCGTGACCGGCGCCGCCCTCACACTGATGACCTTCGCCGGAACATATACAGGCGACTCCGGCCCGCACCCCGCCTGGACCTGGAAGGGGACATCGGCCAACCTCGCCGGGTGCTCCGAGCCGTGCGCGGGTTGTGGCGAGATATTCACCCTCGACATCTACGCCGATGTGGGGCCCTGTCCTCCCGATAAGTCGATCCTCAAGCTCGGTTTCCCCGCCAACTCCACGGGCAACACCATCTGGTGGGGCTCCGTATTCGACAACAACGGATGCGGCATCCCGTGGTATGACATGGCCGGCCCCGTACAATCGGTCAACTACGTTTCGAAGCAGGGGCCGGACACCGCGGCACCCGGCGACACCGTCACCTACACCATCATCTACGGAAAGCCCGGCGCAAGCCCCCTGTCAGGCATCACCGTAATCGACACCCAGCCCCCCTATACGCACTTTCTGGGGGGGAGCGCGAGCCCTGCCCCGGATCCCGGCTGGGACCCGAATCCCGGGCCGCCGCTGAAGCTGAAATGGGCTTTCAATGGCCCCATCGCCGTGGCAGGAGGCCCCACTTCGACAATCATCTTCAGCCTCACTGTTGACTGGGGCAACGGCGACTCGTTCGAGGCCGGCTCGGGGGACACCGCCGCCCCCGAGGGTTCCCGCCTCAACAACGCTGCCCAGGTCTTCTTCAATGGGACCGCCTGCGGAACGGCGCCTTTTATCACACCCCCAGTCACCACCGTCGTGCGCCGGTTCCTGATGTGGAAACTTGGCGACAACGACCTGCTGTTCTCCCCGGCCTACGGCCAGCCTCCCGACGAAATGATTTACTCCATCTTTATAAGGAACACGTCGAACACCAAGACCTGGTGGAACGTCTCGATATGGGACTCGGCGCCGACCCAGCTGGACCCCTGGGCGGTCGATTGCGGATTCGAGGATCCATGCGTGGGTTGGACCATGACGCCGACCGGATGCGCCCCGGCATCGCCCGGCTCGCTCGTGGCCGGCCCGGTCACCGCCCTGATCTGGCGGCTCGACATGCCACCCGGCATGACACTGACACTGCGCTGGAAGGGGAAAGTGAATCCCGCCACTCAGCCCGGCGCCACGGCCATAAACAAGGTGAATGTCCTGGAATTGGGACGGACGAGGATAGTCGAAGGGACCGGCCACTCGGGCACTGTGCGGAGCTTCACGCACCTCGCCAGGATAGTCCTGCCCACCACCTACATAAGCTACGTCGGCTTCGCCGCCGCCTCATCCGACAGCAACGCCTTCGGCTTCTTCATCTCCTTCTTCCCGCTCAACCGGAAGACCCAGTTCGAGCTACGGAACCTCGAATACCAGGGTGCCGGCTGGTCCACCGCCGGCGGGGTCAGCGCATCCATCGGGAACCTGCTCGGAGACTGCATAACCGGATTCGCGGCCGGCGGCATTCCCGGTTGCACATCACAGCGCATCCCCGCCTTGTACGACCCGTGCCAATGGTGCTGCGGGCTCAACTGCGGGACGTTCCCCACTTTCCCCTTCAACTTCATCTACAAGCTGACCTCCAATTCCCCCGTCCTCTGGCAGCTGCTCACCCACATTGCCTCGTTCGACAACGACAACCAGACGCCCGCCCCCTCCAGCACCATGACTTACACCGGGCTCATCCATTACGCGTGGCGGAGGACGGGAGGATACAAGGGCGACACCTACGGCGCCGGCGACTCGCTCAGCCTCATAAACACCGGAATCGACCCCTGGGGCAACCCCGTCCCGGACCAGACGACCACCTTCCTCCTGTTCCAGTGGGATTACACCAACCAGGAATGGGAATACAAGAAGAGCTACGACGTGGACAAGGAGTCGCAGGCATACGAATTCGGGCCCCCAGCGTCCATGGCGGCAACTGAGGCTGGACCGTGGCGCACCATCTCGTCCGACACCCAAGCCATCGTGAACCACGGGTTCAGCCTTGCCGACCCGCTAAGTTGTTGCTGCAACAACTGCGGAAACGACAACGGCACGTTCTTCCCCACCCGCGAGACGGGCAACGTGGTCAAGAGCGGTTCCGGCAACTTTTACGGAATCATCCAGGGGGCGAATGTTTCCGGGGCGTTCGCCCTAGACAGTACCGCGTTCGGAAACAGGGTCTTCGTCGGGAATGTCGGCTCGACCGACGCCACCTACCAGATATGGCGCTACACCCCCACGAACCCGGCGGGGCCGGCCCTGATGCCGACGCTCCTCCAGGGGACGTCCGGCATCTGGTCCCTCATGACCATCGACATCGTCCCGGCGGGCTTCAATAACGCCGGCAACCCGCGCATGTATAACCTCTTCGGCAACGCCTTCGACGCCAGTTCCCTCGGGCTCTATCGGGTGACCCTCCTTTCGGGAGGCCCCATTCAGGTGCTGGGCGGTGTCAACGTCTACTCGGATTACGCCGGCGGCTCCGTGATGCACGCCGAGGACGGCAGTCAGACCGGCTCGGCGTTCTGGCTTCACCACGGCGGTTCGAACTCTTCGCCGTGCGGGAGCGGGCCGGGGTTCACCAACACCCAGACCGTGAACATCTTCTGCCCGAAGTCTGGGATGGCAATCCGTGCCGTATCCGAAAATGGTTATTCCGCCACCTATACGACGGGCGGCCCTGACCAGTGCGTCTCTTTCACGTCCCTCACCAACCCGGCCTTGAATACGAAGCGGAACTACCGGTTTTCCGTGCTTGCCGGGGGAACCCAGGGGGCTGTCACCGCGCAATTCATCCAATGCAAGTATTACGAGAAGGGCTATACCGCCCCCTTCCTCCAAATGGGCGTCCACTACTCGATAGTGATGCCGCCGGTCGTCTACCTCGGCCAGAACTTCTGGATAACCGTGATTGTCGAGGACTCCGGCGGCGGCACCAAGACCGACTACGCCGGCACCACCTCATTCACCTCAACCAACCCGGGGGCGAAAATTGAGGGCAAGGCGATGGACTCCTACAACTACACCTGGAACGGCTGCGGAACGAACTGCGGGGTCAAGATGTTCATGAATGTATCCTTCAACCAGACGGGAATACAGACCCTCGTGGCGACGGACTTGCTCGACGGCTCCATATCCGGCATTGCGACCACCCTCGTCGTCGCGGCGGACATCCAGCTGGAGAAGCGGAAAAAGCTCACCGTGGCCGCCTCCGGGGACACGGTGCAGTTCCAGCTGTGCTGGAGCAACTTATCTTCAGCAACGGGATTCAGCTTCACCATAACCGACGCCGTCCCCATGGGCACCTCATACGTCCCCGAGGTCGCCAGTACCATGCTTTGCGGCGCCAGCGCCCCGGTTCCGGGCATCACGGTCTGGTACTCCACGGCGACCACCACCACGCCGCCCGGCACCTTTACGAGCGTGCCGGGAACGGGAAGCCCGATGGCCAACACGCGATGGCTGAGGTGGACAATAAGAGACGCTTACGTGAATTCATCCGGATGTGTGTGTTTTAAGGTCTCAGTAAATTAGAAGTTGCCCTGTTCGGTTTTTCCCCGGCGACGACCCTTGGGAGCCCTGCACGGCCGGGTTCTAACCCGGACGACAGCACGAATGTGCGTGGCTCATAGTCGAAGGGGTCGAAGGGCTTTAAGGTAAGCGTTAACTGACCTCCTTCGCCCGTTTTATCGGGTGATTGGCGGGTTACCCCGGGAATTCCGCCCAAGAAACACGGGGTGAAGCGCAAGAACAGACAAGATGGTGCCAAGGAAATACAACCTATGCGCCGCGATAAGTGATATCATCCAGAACCGGAAGGAAGTATCATCAATGGCCAACGCAGCAAACCACGGCATCCCCACATATGCGGCTTGCGCCTGCCCGCAGTCCCCCTCGTTCCCGGGGATTTCCATCCTATCCGCGACGGCGGCCTTTCTAATCCTCCTTTCCGGCGTGGTCCGGGCCGGGATCTGCGTAGTGGACGCCTGGGACAACGGCTCGGTCAAGCCCCAATTCATCTACCCCAACTGGTCCCGCGTGTGGGCGGGCTCTTACGACGTCCTGCTGTGCGATGGCTGCGGCACGAGCCCCGAAAACATCATCGGGGTGACCGTCGTGAACTTCGGCTCGGCCCCCCCCGCCGACATTGCCGGCGTTTATTGGAAGGGACGCTGCGGCGCCACCCTGTCCCCCTTCTACACCATGAGTTACGCTGGGACCTACACGGAGGACACCGGTTCCTTTCCCGCCTGGACCTGGAACGGAAGTTCCATCAGTTTCTCGGGATGCCCCGACCTGTGCGGCACGCCTGCCTGCGGAGGTTACTTCACCATAGACCTTTACATCGACGTCGCGTCCTGCCCGACCAGGGACGCGACCGTGCAGATGGGGTTCTCCACCAACGCAGCCAACAACCCGGCCTGGTGGGGTTCCATCCGGGACGGAGCGGGTTGCGCCGTGCCATGGTATGACATGTTCTCCGCGAAGCACACCTTCGTATATGTCCAGAAGAGCGGGCCGGAATACGCGGCGCCGGGAGACACCGTGGAATACACCATCTACTACGGCAAGCCGGGGAACAACCCCCTGTCCGAAATCGTCGTCATGGACACCCAGCCGCCCTATACCCACTACCTGTACGGGAGCGGCAGTCCGGCCCCCGACGCCTTTTGGGACCCCTATCCCAGCACCCCGCCAAAACTGAAGTGGACGATACCGGGAATGATACCCGTGGCGGGCGGCCCGACCTCCATGGTGCGCTTCAGCCTTACCGTGGACTGGGGCAACGGCGACTCGTTCGAGGCGGGAAGCGGAAACACGGCGGCGCCCGAAGGGGAGCGCCTGAACAACCAGGCGCAGGTGTTCTTCAACGGGATTACAGGATGCGGGATGGCGTCAGCGATAAACCCGCCAATCACTACCGTGGTCAGGCGGTTCCTCTTCTTCATGGTCGGAGACAACGATGTCCTCTTCGCCCCGGCGCTGGGACAGCCCCCCGATGAAATAACCTATGAGATGTTCATCAGGAACACCTCGGATGCCAAGACCTGGTGGAACGTTTCCGTTTGGGACACCGTCTCACCCGAGCTTGACACCTGGTGCAACGACTGCGGAATCGAGGACCCGTGCGCCGGATGGACGATGACGCCAACCGGGTGCGCTTCGGCTTCCGCGGGGCGCGTGCTTTCCGGGGCTTCCACCATGCTCACCTGGCGCATGGATATGCCTCCGCAGATGACCATCAGCCTCAGGTGGAAGGCGCAGATACGCCAAACCGCGTCACCCGGACAGACCGCGGTGAACCAGATCCGCATCCTCCAATGGGGGCGGACCGGGATAGTCGATGGCACGGGGCACTCGGGGGTTCCCCGCGGCTTCGCCCACCTGGCTCCCGTCATCCTGCCCACCAGTTACATCAGCTATGTGGCCCACGCCGCGGGCGCCTCGGGGGAAGGACCAGGCGGTTGCTGCCCGGGATTTCTCATCGACTTCTTCCCGCTCAACAAGAAGGCCCAGTTCGAGCTGCGGGCGCTCCAGTATCAGGGAGCCGGCTGGTCCACCACGGGCGGGGTCAGCGCATCAATCGGGACACTCATTGGCACATGCCTGGGCGGATTCCCCGGCGGCGGGGGCATCTCCGGGGGAGGCATCCCGGGGTGCAGGGCGGAACGCATACCCGCCAAGTATGACCCCACCGGATGGCAGGGCGTTCTCCCCACCCTCCCGGCCCATTTCATCTACAAGCTGGTGGCGAATGTCCCCATGGCATGGCAGCTGCTGACCCACCCGAACCGCGCCGACCAGGACAACATGACCTATGCCCCGTCCTCCACCATGACCTACACCGGAATGATCCACTACCTGTGGCGGCGCTACCAGTTCGACAATGGCGCCGGGCCGGGCGACGAGCTCGGAATCATCAGCACGGGGGCCGACCCCTATGGAACCTACAACCCCGCGTTGAAGACCTCGGTCCACCTGTTCTCCTTCGACTACGGAACAAACACCTGGACATACCGGCGTACCTACGACCTCGGCGGCGAATCCGTCGCCTACGACGTGGACATGCTTTCCACCGATGAATGCCCCTGGCGCATACTCTCCTCCGACACGCGGCTCATCGTCGCTCACGGCTTCCACCTGTCGGAGGAGAACGGCTGCTGCTGCAGCAACTGCGCGAACGACAACGCCTCGCTGATGCCGTCGCGGGAAACCGGAAACGTGGTGTCCGGCATTGGAGCCGGGACGCACTACGGGCTGGTGCAGAGCGTCACCGGCGGCAACGCCGACCCGGAAACACGGGCCGTAGTGGGCAATGTCGGAGGCGCCGACGCCCGTTACGAGATATGGCGGTACGTGCCGGACAACCCAACCGCGACGGGCCGCGTGCCGGCCCGGCTCAACGCCACCTCCGGCAAATGGGTGCTCGTCACCATTGATTCGGTCCCGGCCGGGCTTAACTCCGCCGGCAACCCCCACCGCTACAACGCACAGGGGGCCGGGTTCGATTCCGGCGGACTGGCCGCCTTCAAGGTCCGCGTCCTCTCCGGCGGCCCCATTCAGGTCCTCGGCGGCATCCACGTGCTCTCGCCATTCTCCGGAGGTTCGGTTCTCCACTCGTCCGGCGGAAACCAGACCGGGAGCGAGTTCTGGCTTCACGATGTCCAGAACATCGCCGGCGCCCAGTGCGGGAGCGGGGCCGGTTTCACCTCGACCCAGACGATAGACATATTTTGCTCCAAATCCGGGATGGTCGTCCGGGCCGTGTCCAGCGACGGTTACACCGCCACATACACCACGACCGGCCCCGACCAGTGCGTTTCGTTCACCGCAATTACCAATCCGGCCACCGGTACGCGCCGGAATTACCGGTTCAACGTGCTCACCGGAGAGCGCGCCACCGCCCAATTCATCCAGTGCCGGATAACCGAGAAGGGCTATACCGCGCCATTCCTCCAGACCGGAGTCCACTACCTGATCACGGCTCCCCCCGTTGTCTTCCTTGGACAAAGTTTCTGGATAACGATAGTCGTGCTTGATTCGGGCGGGCTCACCAAGGACGACTATCTTGGGACCACCTCATTCACCTCGACCGACCCTGGGGCGAAAATACAGGCCACTGCCATGGAAATGTACAACTACGCGTGGGTGGCAGAGGACGCCGGCGTGAAGGTCTTTGTCAACGTCTCCTTCCTGCAAATCGGCATACAGACCATCGTGGCCACGGACACCATGGACGGCTCAATAAACGGTCTGACCGCCGTAATGGTGGTGGCGGCCGACATCAAGCTGGAGAAACGGAAGAAGCTATCCGTGGCCGCCTCCGGGGACACGGTGCAGTTCCAGCTATGCTGGAGCAACTACTCATCCGCCACCGGATTCAGCTTCACCATAACCGACGCCGTCCCCATGGGCACCTCATATGTCCCCGAGGTCGCCAGCACCATGCTGTGCGGGGCGAGCGCCCCGGTTCCGGGCATCACGGTCTGGTACTCCACGGCCACCACCACCACCCCTCCGGGCACCTTCACGAGCGTGCCGGGGACGGGAAGCCCGCTGGGCAATACGCGATGGCTCCGCTGGACCATCCGCGACGCCTACGTCAATTCCACCGGTTGCGTTTGTTTTAGGGTATCCGTCAACTAGCCTGACCTTTCCGCTGGCAGGGCCGCATTATGCGGCCTGCCGAACCACCCCTTCAGGGATTATTGATAAAAAATTTTCAAGCAGGATGTGGGCCTGCTTAACCCCGCGTTGCGCCCACTCCCCCACTGGGGTATATCAAGATGAAGAGGGGGGCGTAAACTAGGAGCGGGAATACCGCATGAAGAATGAAGGAATGACCGGAAAACGCTGCAACGGACCTCCTCCCCGCGCTTTCCGCGGACCGGACACGCGCAAAAAGTCATGAATCTCCTCGCTGCCGCGCTTTGCCTCTGGGTTATGAAAGCCCCTCCCGCCTGCGCCGACGGAGTTGTCTGGATAACGGCGGATGCGACGACGGACTCGCTGGTCACGTACTTCCCGAACTGGCGGATGGCGAAGGCCGCCGACTTCTTCGTTGAGATATGCAGTGACATCGATTGCCCCGCCCCCGACGATAACTGCCCGATAACGGGGCTCACGATCTGGAATTACGGCACGGCTTCGGGCGGCCCCACGGGGGACATCACCGCCGTCTACTTCCATGTCGTGTGCGGCAAAGCCGACGTGTGGAATACCCTGACATACCAAGGGGTCTGGGTGGACGAATCATCCACCTCGCATCCCGCGTGGACCTGGTCCGGGAGTATCGCATGGAGCAAGGATCCCGGGGCCGATTGCGCCGGTTTGGTGAGCATGTCCGTATTCGCGGATGTGGGGCCCTGCCCCACCGACGGGGCCACCGTAACGCTCGGGATAGGCTACGACGATATCCTGGACCCGGATTCGCCGGGTGGACTCTGGGACTCGTGCGGGTACGACGTGCCATACGACGGCGATGAGCCGCGAACCGGCGTCAGGAAGACAATCCGGTACACGCTCAAGACCGCGGACCGGGACCTGGTGGCGCCGGGGGATCCGGTGACATACACCATCTACTACGGCCGTCCCGGCGCCGCGCTGACCAATATCGTGATTACGGACACCCTGCCGCCGGACACGCACTATGTTCCCGGGAGCGCGGTGCCGCCGCTGGACGCGTTCTGGGATCCCGATTCCGGGCCGCCAGCCCGGATTCGGTGGACGCTGGCGGGCGGCCCGTCCGGCGGCGGTCCGACCGGCTCAGTCTCGTTCCGCCTGACCGCGGACTGGGGCAACGGGGATGCGTTCGAGGCGGGCAGTGGCAACCAGGGGGCGATGGAGGGTTCCCGTATCGCCAACTCGGCCAACATCGAGTTCCGTGGCTCGGGGTGCACTCCGCCTACGGTGATGAGCAACGTGAGCGACCTCGCTGTCCGGCGCTACATGATGTGGATGGTCTCGGACCAGGACATCCTGTTCGCCCCCCGGGTTGGTTATCCCGATGACGAAGTCACCTACTCGATCTTCGTGGCCAACCTCGCCTCCAAGACCTGGTGGAACGTGAACGTGTGGGACACCGTGCCACCCCAGCTGGACGTATGGGCACCGGGATACGGGTTTGACGACCCGTGCGTCGGATGGACAATGACTCCTTCTGGTTGCGCGGCGGCCTCACCCGGCAAGATGGCGGCAGGCGGATACACGATCCTGACGTGGAAGCTCGACATGCCTCCCGGGTTCACGCTCGAAATGCGCTGGAAGGCGCGCGTCAATCCCACCTCTCTCCCCAACTCGACGGCCACCAACCGGGTCAACATGCTGGCGCTGGGCTCATCAGGCGTGGTGGGCGGCAGCGGCCATGCGCGGGCGCCCCGGCGGTTCGTTCACCAGGCGCTGGTCGCCCTGCGCACGACCTACTTCTCCTACGTCGGGGAGGCGTCCGGCCAGGCCGGCGGAGGCCTTGCCATCAACTTCTACCCGCTCAACAGGGCGACCGCATTCGAACTTCGCAAGTTCTACACGGAAGGCGCCGGTTTCGCCACGGACGGGGGCAAGAGCGTGTCCATAGTCAGCTTCGCCGGGACGTGTGTCGGCGGCTTCACGGACGGCGGCTACGCCGGGTGCGGGGCGGAACGTGCACCCGCCCAGTATCTCTGGCCGTTGAGCGCCCCCGGAGCGCCCAACACGGCGCTGTACAAGCTCACCTCGAACGCGCCGCTGCTCTGGATATTGATGCCGGGCATGGGCTGGTACGGCGACGCCGCCTCGTATGTCCCCGCAACGACGCTGAACTTCTCCGGGACTACCCTGTACTCCTACCGCCGTACGGCCAACACCAATCCCGCGCCGGGAACAGGGGAAGCCTGGGTCGTCTTCAATACCGGGGTCGCCCCCGACACCGGTGCGTTCGACCCCAACCAGGGCACGACGGTGCACATCTTCAATTGGAACGCAATTATGCGTACGTGGGACTACCTCCAATCGGCCGATATCGCGGGAAACAGCCTCTGGATGCCTTTCTCGGGGTGCCCGCAGGGGGACGAGAACCATTACAAGATCATCTCCTCCGACTGCAATCTAAACATCCTCCAGGGCTTCCAAATCTTCGAGGACATAGGCGACAAATACGCCAACGAGTTCATCTCGATATGCCCCGTGGCCCAGACGGGAAAGCTCGTAAGCACGCCGGGCATTGATGCCACGTTTTACGCATTAACCCACTACCACCAGACGGTAACGGACCTGGGTGTGGGCACGGTGGGTGCAGCCGCGACCAAGGCGACGTATGCCCTCTACCAGTATATTCCCACCGACACCAGCAAGGCGGTCCTCGGCATCCCCCCGACCCTGTGCGGGACATCGGGGCGATGGGCTGCGGTGGGCACCCGCACGGCCGACCCCGGATTCGCGGGCATCGACAACGCGCACTGGTTCGGGGACGGGTACGATCCCCTGACGAACGATCCGCTGCCCAACGCCTACGCCTACAAGGTGGACCTCATTTCGGGCGGGCCGGTGTCGACGTATGCCGGAGGCATACTGTACCAGGGCTGGGCGGGCGGGATCATGATGCACACCATAGACGCCAGGACGAGTGGGCAGGAGTTCTGGCTGCACATGTGCAGCGGGGGAAGCTACTGCGTGATGGTCTTCAATCCCACCAACGGGATGGCCGTTAACGCCACCTCCAGCACCGGCACATCGGCCACCTACACGACCGATGGCCCGGACCAGTGCATCATGTTCCTGAGCGTGACTCCCCCGGGCAACTACAGCTTCAAGCTTAAGGCGGCGGGCGCGCAGGGCGAATGCATGGCGATGTTCCACAACTGGGCCTACGGGGAAAAGTTCTTCGTGGCCCCGTTCGTTAACAGCGGCGTGCACTACGACATAATCATGCCCCCGGTCGTATACGCGGGGCAGCCGTTCTGGATTACCGTGGTGGTGGTGCTGGGCACCGGGACGACGAAGACCGACTACACCGGGACGACGAGTTTCACCTCGACCGACCCGGCCGCGAAGATCGAGACCAAGGCCATGGACGGATACAATTTCGCCTGGAACGGCTGCGGAACCTATTGCGGCGTGAAGATATTTTTCAACGTCGTCTTCACACGGCTGGGACTGCAGACCATCGTGGCGCAGGACGTAATGGACGGCTCGATAAACGGGGTGGCGATAACGCTGGTGGTGGCGGCGGACGTGAAACTGGAGAAGCGGAGAAAGCTGACCGTGGCCGCCTCCGGCGACACCATCCAGTTCCAGATATGCTGGAACAACGTCTCGGTCGCCACCGCCTTCTCCTTCACCATCACCGACGCGGTGCCCATGGGGACGACCTACGTTCCGGAGATTGCCAGCACCATGTTGTGCTGGGCCAGCGTGCCGGTGCCCGGCATCACGACATGGTATTCCACGGCCACATCAACGACCCCCCCGGCCACCTTCACAAGCGTGCCTGGCACGAGTTCGCCGCTCGCCAACACGCGGTGGCTCAGGTGGACCATCCGGGACGTATACGCAAATTCATCCGGATGTGTGTGCTTCAAGGTATCCGTAAACTAGAAGTTGCCCTGTTCGGCTGGTGCGCCGTAGGCGCACAATAAATGACATATCCACTGCCGCAGGCACTCCCGTGCCTAGCGAGTGAGCCTTGCGAACGAGTCGAAGGGCTTCAAGGTTAGCGTTAACTAGCCGCCAGTCTGCCAGCCAGGCCACCGGCCCCCACCCACGCATGACCGGAGTTCGGAAAAATTCCCCGGCTCAATGCCGGTTGCCACGCAACCCAGGCCTACATGGGGGGGTATAGTAGAGCCGGACCCAAACCATGACGGAAACGGGAATGCCGCGGAAGGTACTTGAAGGGAAGCGCGGAGGAAGGGGCTCCGATCCACGCGCATTCCCCCGGCCAGCACTAATCCTCGGCCTGGCGCTCGCCCTGGGCGTGCTCCCCGGAATCGCCCCCGCGGTCCGGACGCTGACCATCTCCGCGGGGCTCATCCCCTGGAAAGGCGTCGGAGGGCCGGGCAACCTCGCACTGCGGGAGAACTACGAGGAATTCCTGCGCACACATCCCGGCATCGAATTCCTGGAGTACCGCAGCGTCCGGCTTCCCGGCGTGCACCGCGGCGCGGCGGAAGTGATGAGCCTGGCGGCTACCGCCGGGCCGGACATCACCCTAATTCCCTTCTCCATGCTGGCCAGCTTCGTCCGGGAGGGGCTCATCCAGCCCGTGGACGACCTATTCGACACCTGGCCCGAAAAGGGCCGCTGGCCGGAGCCGCTGGTTAACGACCTGAAAATCGAGGGACATCACTGGGGATCCGTGCTCGCCGCCTCGTATGGAATGTTCCTGGGAAACCCGAAACTGTTCAAGGACCGGGGGCTTTCCGAGGACGATATGCCCAAAAGCTGGGAGGATTTCGCCCGGCTGGTCCCGGCCCTATCCTCCCCGGGCAAGGTCGGCGGATTCGCCCTGCTCCGCGAATACACGCTGGGCCGGCTGTGGGTGGCCCTGGCGCGTGAGGCCGGCGGGGACGATGTTGTCAGGCTGACCGGCAACGGCATCGAGGTAAACTTGGAAACGGAATCTGCGCGGCGGGCCACGGAATTCATCGGTCATGTCGGACAAATGCTCCGGGCAAGCCCCGGGACATCCATATACGCCTACAGCCAGCTTGACGACCTGAAGGCGGCGATGGCCAACGACAAAATCGGCCTTCTCCTTATGGACAGCGACAGCAGGGGCGGCGCCTACATGGGCACGGTTCCGGGGGCATTTTCCAGCGAGCCCCTTGCCTACGCCGACGGCGGATCCATCTTCATGCTTCCGAGCTATATCCACGACCCCTACCTGCGTTCCGCCATCTGGGCTTTCCAGACGACGGACGTCTGGAACGGCCGGAAAAACGACATGCTCGAGCTGGACATGGCGGGCTGGATGAACAACCGCGACATCCGCCCAATCCTGGGGGTGTGGTATCCCAGCCACCCGGCGGCGGCGATGATTCCGCCGAACCTGCGCGACGCGGTTGCAAAAGTCTGGCTGAGGGCGCGGCCCATGCCGCCCGACACGGAATTCGAGGAGTTCAACGGAATCCTCTCGGCCAGGCTGACGGACCTGCTCATAAAGGGCGGCGACCCCGGAACGGTCCTGCAGGACGTCAAGACCACCTTCAACTCCAAGGTTCACCAGTGGGAAAGGAAAAACGATCCCCGCTGGCGCCTGCTGGGATGGGGAATACTGGGCATCTTCGGGGCGCTTCTCGCCTTTTCCGTCTTCAGGCTGGCCGTGAGCCTGCTGGCCGAACTGCGCGAGCATCGCCCCCCATCGGATTTGGCGCATTCTTCCCACGGGCTGGGATTCTCGCTCGCCCTGTTTGCCCCCGCCCTGGCCCTTTCCCTCATTTTCGGCGCCGTCCCCCTGCTTGAAGGCCTCAAGATGAGCCTTTCCTCCCATGTCCTGCGTGGCGGCGGGCAAATCTCCGGGTTAAGCAACTACTTCGACGTGATCATCAATCCGCTTACCTGGCTCGTGTTACGCAACACCTTTTACTACCTGTTCCTCTCATTCCTGATGGGTTTCGTGGCTCCCCTTCTCCTGGCTCTGGTGCTGGCGGATTTCCCCGTCTACCGGTCCACGGTTCGCACGTTCTTCTTCCTCCCGGCCGTCTGCAGCGCCGTGGTAATAGCGATCCTGTGGCAGCAAATATACAAGGGGCCGTTCAACACGTTCATGCACCTCCTGGGCTTCGGCTCGCGTGAATGGCTGAGCGACCCGGCCACGGCGATGTTCGCCGTCGTCCTTCCCCAGGCGTGGGCCAGCATGGGGGTCAGCGGGCTGATTTACATCGCCGGAATGACCGCCATCCCGGACGAGCTTTACGAGGAATCGGAGGTGGCGGGAGGGGGACTGTGGAACCGCCTGACCGCGGTGACCATTCCATACATGGCCCCGCTGGCCGGAGTGAGCTTGGTCGGATGGCTGATTTCCGCGGCGCGAACGAGCGAACACATCTTCCTCATGACGGGCGGCGGTCCCGAGAAGGCCACCCATGTGGTCGGCCTCGACATCTTTACCCAGGCCTATGTGTCGATCCGCTTCGGATACGCCATGGCCGAGGTCTGGCTGCTGGTTGCGGTGATACTCCTTCTGGCCAGCTACCAGGTGCGCGCCATCCGGGCCGGCCAAGTGCGCGTGGGGCAGGGGTAGGCCCGTGCCGCTCTTCCTTCCCTACCGGCGCGCCGGACTGGAGGAAAAGGTCGTCCAGTCGGTCCTTTTCCCGGTCACGTTCCTGCTCGGACTTCTCGCCATGTGGCCCCTCCTGATGATGCTGGTGCTCTCGTTCGGGGACCCCTACGACTGGTGGCAGGGGAGGCGCTGGCCCGACCTGGGGCACCTCACCAGTCCCAAGCGCTTCTATGCGATGTACCTGTGCCGCCGCTATGACTACTGGCCTTCGCTGAAGGGATTCAACATCTTCTACCGGAGCCGCGTCACGGACGCCGACACCATCATTAAATACGACGAGGACATCAGACTGGAAGGCAACTGGAAGGCGCGGGCCAAGGACGGGCTGGCCTGCCTCAAGGAGTCCATGCCGTGGACCCACTACGAGCCGCTTTATGATTCATGGGAATACTTCAAAGACTCCCTCCCTTACACCGGCTACACAGGAATAGCCGCGGGCGCGTGGAAGAAGTTCCTTAAGAAACGGTATGGCAACGTCCGGGATATGAACCGGAAGTTCCAGACGGACTACCCGACCTTTGGCCACGTGCGGGTTCCGGACACCGTCCTAGTCGACCGGCGCTCCGATTACCCGTTCACGGACCCATGGCAAAACGAATACCAGGAATTCCTTAATGGAACGCTCAGGCAGGAATGGAAGCTAATCCGCCCGGAGGCCCGCTGGTACCGGGCCTTCCTCAGCGACCTCCCGGAAGTGAAGGGCGGCGTGGACCGGCTCAACGCGCTGGTCGGCATGACCTGTTCGACCTGGGACGACCTGGTGATGAGCGACTCGTTTCCGGCGAACCCCCGGGAACAGCCCTACTGGGGACAATTCGTCAGGGAAAATCTCACCGCCTTCTACCTGGAAATTGCCCCGGATGCCATGACGAACGAGTCATACCGCAAGTTCCTTGCGTCCAAGTACGGCTCCCCGAAGAAGGCGGCGGAGGTCTACGGCGTCGCTTCAGTTGCCGCGCTCGAGCTCAGTCCCACTGTATTCGGGGCATTGCAGTCAGCCACTTCCTACCGGGACTGGGACGGCTTTGTCCGCACCCTTCCCGTGGAAAAATTGCGGGTGCGCGGCCCGTTGCGGATATGGCGCGCCTACCTCGAGGCAAAGAAGGGAACGATTGATGCGCTGAACCGGGATTACGGCACCCAATACGCCTCTTTCGCCGAGGTGCCCTGGCCCCAGGTCGAAATTGACCGGCTGGACTGGGAAGGCAACAGGATTTTCTACATCATGGAGGAGGTTTTCAAGAACTACCGCCGGGCGTGGAGCTTCATAACCGACATCACCCCAACCCTGAAGAACACGGCCCGGTTCGCCATACTGTTCTGCCTGCTCGCGGTAATCACCAATACCGCGGCGGGCTACGTGCTTTCCCGGTACGCCCGCGGCCCCGCCACAATGTTCATCGTCTTCTTCCTGGCGCTGGCCGCCTTCCCTATCGAGGCCATCGCCGTCCCCAACTTCATCCTGCTCAGGAAGCTGGGCCTGCTTAATACGGTATGGGCGCTGGTCCTGCCGATGGCGATAAACGGATACTACATCTACCTGATGAAATCGGCCTTCGACTCGATACCGCGGGACTACTTCGAGGAGGCCATGCTCGACGGCGCGGGACATTGGGCGATCCTGCGGACAATCGGCCTTCCCTTTGTCCGGCCGATGATAGCGGTCATCGCCGTCTACGCTTTCATCTGGTCCTACTCCAATTTCATGTGGGCGCTGATAGTCAGCCAGAAGACCAGCGAACAAACCCTTCCGTTGTTCATATTCGGGCTTTCCCGGGAGGATGTTGCGCCCTGCCTGCTGGGAGCCCTCATGGTGGTCACGACCTTCCCTCCGCTGCTGGTATTCATCCTCGCCAACCGCACGATGCAACGGAGCATGCTCCTCCCCCGCGCCTGAGCAAGCCGGGTGATATCCTAATCTGACCGGGATGGCAATCCACCCTTTCCCCGTTTCCGCCGCCAAGGCCGAGGAATTGCGGAGGCGCCTCGAGGCGCTCGGCGTCGCGGAGGCCGACCTGGAGGAAACCTTCATCCGCTCCGCCGGGCCGGGCGGACAGAACGTCAACAAGGTGTCCACCTGCGTGGTCCTGCGCCACCTCCCCACCGGCATCGTCGTCCGCTGCCAGCGCGAGCGCTCCCAGGCGCTCAACCGCTACCTGGCCCGCCGCCAGCTCGCCGGCGAACTCGAGGCGCGCCGCGAGGGGGCCCGTTCCGAGGCGCAGCGGAAGGCCTGGAAGATACGGAAGCAGAAAGCCCGCCGCGGGCGCCGCGCCAAGGCCAAAATGCTGGAGGACAAGCACCGGCAGGCCGAGAAGAAGTCCATGCGCGCCCCGCTCAGGCCGGGCCGCGACTTCTAGAAGAGTGCTGAAAAACTCCCGCCAAGGGGGCGAGCGGGCGGGCTTCGACGACCCATTGCCGACTGCTTCGGAGTCCCGAGCGAGCGAAGCGAGTCGAGGGACGGGGAATGCGCGGCCACGGCGTCCCGGAAGCATTGCCCCGCAATGATTCCGGGACGAGCGCATCGGCTGTGCCACCGAAGGTGGCAACGTCTATAAACCTTCCGCTGCCGTGTGCGCTCCTGCGCACTGGGTCGGCAACGGAGCGCCTCCCGGCGCGGTGGGCCGGGAGGCGCGTGTCGGAGAAGCCCGCCCCGAGCCCCGATGCCAATCCAAGGGGTTTTCAGCACCCTACTAGCGGTCTGACGTAACCCGGCCCCAGGCTTACACCCAGCCCCCCTTCGGCGGATAATGAAAGCAATGGAGACAAAAAAGGGGTCCATCCGCATCCAGGAAAGGGTGAAATTGCTGGCCTGGGAGGATTCCGTCCTCGACCGCCCGATTTTCGTTGACCTCGTCTACGCCGATGAAATACCGGACACTTCCGCGCTGGTCCGGCGCATCAACCTTGGCGACCTGGTCGATTCCGTCCGCAAGGCGAACGAAAAGCTCCCCCCCCGGCGGGTGGTGGACGAAACCGTTTCGGAGGAAGAAGGGGAGGGCGCTGAAGAGGGAAAATCCGCGGCGCTCTCCTTCGAAATTCCGCCAGACCTCCTCGACAAGAGGTTTGTTTTCCCCGGCCTGCTTGACCGGATGGTGAAGGAGGGGATTTTCTCCCGCGAAAGCCTCTCCCCGCTGAAGCCGGTCCTGACAGGCCAGGGGGAGGGGCGTCCCTTCAACAAGCTGGGCCTGCTCGGGAGGGCCGCCAACGAGGAGCGCACCGGAACCTCCGAATCCCCCTTCTTTTACTCGACCTTGCTGGTCCTCCTGAGCCACCTTTCCGAACAGGCGTACGCCCAGCTCCTCACCGACTCCCGGGTCATCGAGGCATGCGACGGGCTGCGGAGCCTGCTCCGCGCCTGGACCGCCAACATTTCCGGAAGCGTCCGGCACCAGGTCCAGGTGCAACGGGTCCTCGCCAGTCCCCTCGCGCCCTGGGCCCTCCGCCGGGAGCCCGCCACCCTGTCCGTCGAGGAGGCGCGCCGGCAGCACCTGGGCGTCGCCTCCAACGAATACGGCATGGCGATGGACCTGGTGGAGGCGCTGGACGACTGGTTTATGGGGGCGCCAAGCGTGCTTGGCGACGACGAATCGGCCGCCGCGGCGCTGGACGACCGCATCGCCGACGTCCAGGAAAACTGCGGCGAAGCCTCGACATTCAAGGCCCGGGAAAGGAAAGTCGGGAAAAACCTCGGGCTGGCCGCGGACTTCCTGGCGGTGGTTGCCGCGTTGTTCCGGCCGGCCTGGCACGCCTTCGGACCGGGGGAACCGGGCTCTATTGGGGCCAGAATCACCCAGCCGGAATTTCCCGGGCTCGTTCTGAACGGACTCGCCGCGGGCGCGATCACGCTGGTTTCCATCCTCGCCTTCTCCCTCATCCTGCGCCTGTACATGAAGGGTTCTTCCCCCGCCTGGCAGGCCTTTCTCAAGCTGAGGCGCGGGCTGGCCCGGCACGCCCCCCTGCGAACGGCCTTCGCAAAAGCCCTGGCGCTCCTCCGGGGCAGGCGCGCAAGCGCCCGCGTCCCCCCGCGGGACTGGCTGGCGAAGTTACCCGAATTTCTCGGGAAATACCGGAAACTCAAGTCGGACGAAGCTGATTACCGGAAGCTCGCGAGGCTGGAACTGCCCCCGCTGGACTTTTCCAGCTCCTACCAACCGAAGGAACTGGAGGAGATGTGGGTGGAGAACGCGTGCGTCTGCTACGGCGACGAGTTCGCCACGCTGATAATCGGCAAGGCGGCGACGGCGGCCGTCTATTTCGTGGACGTCACCGGTTCGACCGAGATTTCCACCAGGCGCAACCTGAGCAACGCGCTCCACGCCTACGGCCGCCTGCTTACGCACGTCAACGAGACCGGCACCACCCCGCTCTGGCGCAAGGAAGCCGGCGACGGGCACTACTACTGCCACCCGGCGCAGGAAGCACTGAAGCGGTCCGTCATGACGGCGCAGGGCTGCGACAGCCCCAAGGTCGGCGTGGGCATCGGGATAGGCCTCTCCGTCGGCGAGATTTATACCGACGTCCGCACGGGCGACTTCCTCAATGAGGTGACGAACCGCGCGGCCCGGCTGAACAGCCGCGACGAGGCGGTCGGGGGCTATGTGGCCGCCCGCTACGCCCAGCACCCGTTCCGGGTCCACGTGAAATACGGCCGCCTCTACAACCGCGGGGTCACGCTGGATGAGCGTGCCCTGAACGCCTACGGAATAAACGAGACCGAAGCCCGCCGGGTCGTCCCGCCGTTCGAATGGAGCTTCCCGGTGGTGGCCGAGCTGGACGGGCGGGAAACGGTCTCCAGCGTCACCTTCTTCATAGAAAGGATGGAACCGGACGCCGCCGTGGAACGGATGAAGGCCCTGGGAGGGGCCGCGACCTTCGGGAAAGCCCTGCACCACGCCGACCGGCTCCTGACCTTCGAGGTCTTCTGCCACAAGGGCGAGGCGCGCCTAGCCTACCATACGCCGCTGGAAAGGAAGGAACTGCGCGAATACCTGGATTTGCGGGGAGTCGGGGAGCTGTTCTTCCTGGCCCGCGAGGAGGAACGCACCCTGGAGGTGTCCTACTCTTCCGTGGCCCTCCCCGGCGGGGAAAACATCGACATCTCGGTCAAGCCGGAAAAGGCGCACCTGAAAGGAATCGGGTGGACCGCCATCGCCGAGGCGGACATTCCCCGGGTCACCATGCTGGACCCGGTGATAAACCTCCCCAGGTTCATCGCCGGCCTCTAGCCGGCATCAGCGAAGTATTATCTCCAGACCCTTTCCTTCCGGACCAAGCGCCATCTTTTCGTAATCGCCCCGATTCTCCAGTTCCACGGAAACCGTGAAACGGTCGCCGGCCTTCAGCCTGGTCTTACCCAGCGCCCCGGCCGGGATGGCCACTTCCCAAACATAGTGCCAGGCATCCACGTGCGAGGAGACCGCCGCCGAAAACAGGCCCGCCGCCGGTGGCATGGCCAGCAGGACCGGCCGGCCGGCGTCGCCAGCACCCGAAGCCTTAACCGTTCCGGTGGCCGCCTTGAACTGGAATTTCCCCGAAGCGACGGAAATCCGGCGGAGTTCCCCCCAGGTTGCCGGGTCGTGCGGCTCGGGCGCGGGAGTTACGGGCACCGAGAAGTCATAAGCGCGGCACGCCAGCCAAAGACTACCCTCATCCCAAGCCAGGAAGACGTCGCCAAACGGCAGAAGCGGCGCCGGGGTCCCCAACAGTTCGCGGGGAACCGGTTTTTTCTTGTCCCAATCCTTCAGCGAGCCGTCGGCGGTAAGCCCATTCTGCCTGCCGACAGGAAGGGGAAGGGTGGATGAACCGGTTTTGTTGCGCCCGCCATGCAGGCGGTCCGCCTCGGCATTGGCCTTCTTCAAGGCCCCTGTAATTTCCCTGTACGGCTCGTCGTAAATGTCGACCAGGCCCATGTTGTAATCCTCACCATCCCCCCGCCCGAAGGTGGGCTCGTCACAGAACTGGAACCAGTGCCACCCCACAACAAAGGGGAAGGACGCCAGGCCTCGGGCCTGCGCCGCCGCGGCCGCGGCACGCTGTTCCTGCGTGTCAAGAAGCGTGAATGACCCGCCGGAATTGCGGTTACCGCTCCTGTTCTGCCGGGCTGTCGCGTAAAATTCCCCCACCATGACGGGAAGCCCGGAAAGGGCGTGCATGGTCTCAAAGTAGGCGGGCGAGACCCACCCGTCGGTGGTCCATGCCTCGTAATTGGTCGAAATGACGTCAAGCACCCCCCGGGCCGCGCGCGCGACCGCCTGGGGATAGTATTGGCGGAACCGGTCGCCGAGTATCAGCCGTCCGGGATCGGCCGCCCGGACCGCCCCGGCGCACACCTCGTAGTAGCGCCGCGCGACCAGGTACATCCAGGCGTCGATGGCCCTGTGGCCGCGTCCCGGCTTCCGGACAGTCTTGGTGTCGGCGACCAGCGCATCCCAGCCGGTCACCGAGGTGGTGAAATCGGCTGTGAACGCCCTGAAATCCCCCCCATACAGGTCCCGCAGGGTGTTCACAACCAGTTTCTTGCCGGGCGACTTGGCATCCCAACCCAGGGCGATGCCGATGAAGTACTCGTCCCCCCAGCCGAATTCGTTGTCGAGGAAATATCCGAGAATCCCCGGTTTCCCTTTGTAGGGGGCCGTCAGGCTGCGCGCGAGTTCAGCCGCCCTGTCCTCAACCCCGGGAACCCACATGTCCACCCACGGCATCCACAGCGAGACACCGATGTGCAATACCGGGGTCGACACCATGTCCCGTTCGGTTCCGGCCAGCTTCTCGTCGGACCATCCGGCGAAGGTGTTGAACCCCCACGAACGCAGGCGTGCCACCGTCCGGGCACGCCATTTCCCTTCGGTGTCCCCGGGGCGAATGGCGGCAGAATATTCCGGCTTCGCCGTATCGTATTTGTCGGGGGGCGTCCCCGGCCCGATGCAGTCAACTCCCTTCGAAAGGAACCTCTTTCCGTCCGGGCCAACGAACCACCAGGCGCCTTCTTCCTCGACAACCCGAATTCCCTTGTCACCCACAGTCCCTTCACCTCCGATTGCCGCAGTAGCGCAGGAAAAGATCAGGAGGAAAACCGGCAAGACCCGGGCTGATTTTCCCCGATTCTTCATTGGCCCAGTCTAGTATCTTTCATGGCTTTTTCATAGGCCGCGAGGGTTGTCCCGTCAAAAAGGACGAACCGGGCCAGCTCCGGAAACGGATTCGACGCGAGGTGCCCCGCCACCGCCGCGACCGCGATGGGCGCGGCCTCTTCCAGCGGGTAGCCGTAGATTCCGGTGGAGATGGACGGGAACGCCACGGAGCGGATGCCGTGCTTTTCGCACAGCGCGAGGCAGGAACGGTAGGCGGAGGCGAGCAGTTCCGCATCCTCTTGCTTCCCCCGGTAGCGCGGCCCGACCGCATGGAGGACGTATTTGGCCTTCAAATTTCCCCCGCCGGTGATGACTGCGGAACCCGTGGGGCACCCGCGGTATTTCTCCCTGAGTTCCGCCATGAGGGTCGGCCCGCCCGCCCGGTGGATGGCCCCGTCCACGCCGCCGCCGCCGGCGAGCGCCGAGTTCGCCGCGTTGGCGATGGCCTCGGTTTCCTCGCGGGTGATGTCGCCGAGGGCCAGTTCCAGCGTATTGGAGCCGATCAATACTTTCATTACATTTTCGAGGTTGATTATTCCGAGTATGTCACAAATTAACTCATCCCTCACCCTGCCCTCTCTGGGGCGCAGGTTCGTTCACGCGCCGTGTCTTCACGGCTGCGCCCGCGGCAAGCGGTAATTGTTGGATTGTGCGCCTTTGGCGCACCCGCCGATCGGGGAACCCTTCGACATGCTCAGGGTTCCGGGAGAGGGTACAAAATCAGAAGCTGGCACCAGTCTGGTAGGCTATTCCAGATGGGAGAAACGCCAAGAATAGGCCTGCTTGGGTGCGGCGGCATCGGCAAAGTGCACGCGGACAGTCTCGCGGCGCTGGGACAACCGCTGGCCGCCGCGGCGGACGCCGACCCCACGCGGGCCGGCGAACTCGCCGGTAAATACGGCTGCCGTCCCCTCCCCGACCTCGCCGCTCTCCTGAACGAAACCGACGCGGTTATTATCGCCACCCCCCCCTACCTCCACGCCGAACAGGTAATCGCGGCCGCCCATTCCGGGAAGCACGTATTCGCCGAAAAGCCGCTATGCCTCACGCTCGCGGACGCGGCCCGGATAGGGAAGGCGCTCGCCTCCTCGCGGGGCAAATTCATGATCGGCTATGTCCTGAGGTTCTTCCCGCTCTTCCGGACAGTCCGGGAGAAGCTCGCCTCCGGCGCGCTCGGAAAGCTGGTGGCCTGCTGGGACCGCCGGTTCAGCGAATGGCCTTTCCACGAGAACAGGTGGCTCCGCGACCCCGCCAAGTCCGGCGGGATGACGGTCGAGTTCTTCACCCACGACCTCGACTGGCTCAGGTGGGTCGGCGGCTTCCCCGTGGGCGTCTCGGGCTGGACCTACAAGGCATACCAGGGCACGGAATCCGCCATCGAGGACAATGTGTGGGCGACCCTCAAGTTCGCCCGGGGGCTGGGCACCGGCGCCGCGTCGTGGACTTCCCCGCTCACCTCCTCAGCGCTCGGCATCCTCGGCGAGGAAGGCTCCATTTCCTCGGTGGACGGCCGGCCGCCCGTCATGAGGAGGCGGGGGGGAACGGAGGAAATCCTGCCGCTCGATGGCGAGGAGCCTTATCGCGCCCAGATGCGCGAGTTCCTCGCGTGTCTCGCCGAGGGCCGCGACCCCTCTCCCGGATTTTCCGAGGCCCGCGACGCGCTGGCCATCGCGCTGGCAGTGCAGGAATCCGCGCGCACGGGCGCCCCGGTCGTCCCGGCGAGGCCAGCATGAGCCGGACTTCACAAGATGCCAGAGGCGATGCAAACAAGGCGGTTTTTCCCGCGGACAATTCATTTGCACCTCCCTCTCCCGCGGAGCGTTCGGCTGAAGCGCCAAAGGCGCAGTCCAATATCCTTCCACTAGCCGCGGGCGCTCTTGCGCCCCACGAGAGGGAGTCTTTGCCAGAAAGGGTGAGGGAATTGGCGAAGCCGAAGGAACATTCTTACCGCTCCAACACCCTCACCCTTCCCTCTATCCGGCCTGGTGGGGCCTCGTTCGCTACGATGACTACGCTCCTCGGCCCGCACAGGCGCGCCCAACCTTGTTCGCTTCGCGAACGGGCGCCCCTTCGGGGAGAGGGTAAGAAATTCCCTGATGGTTAATCTTGTTCCTGTTCTGGCCTCCCCGCGGGACTTCCCGGAGGTCATCGACCTCTGCGGAACCTGGCTTTCGGCCCCGCGCCCCTACTTTTCCTCGCGGTTCGCCCACGACCCGACCCTGCGGAAGGACCTGGTCCTCATCGTCCGTGACGGCAAGAAAATCGTGTCGACGTCGCACCTCTTTGAAATCAGGCTGGTATTCGACGGCCATCCCGTGCGTTGCGCGGGAATCGGGAACGTTTGCACGCATGAAAAATGGCGGGGGCGGGGGCTGGCCCGCTCGCTCCTGGCGGAGGCGCACTTGCTGGCCGCGGGGGACGGTTTTCCCCTCACCATGCTGTTCACCAACCACTGGAAGTTCTACGAGGCCGTCGGATACCGGATGTGGCGCCGTCCCGAGGCCGTTTTCACCGGCCTCCGCCCCCCCGCGGACGCCCCTGGCGTCCGCCCCATCGACTTCAAGGCCGACGTCCCCGTCCTCAGGGCCATCCACGACTCCTGGACCCCCCGCATCCCGGCGATGGCCGAGCGCACCAGCGAATACTGGGAACACCAGACGGAGTGGACCACGATGCATCCCGGGGAGGAATTCCGGCTCGCGCTGGTTTCCGGAAGCCGCGCCTACTGCCGGGGACACGCCTGGACCGGCGAAGTGAAGGTGCTGGAGTTCAACGCCCTGCCGGATTCCGGGAAGGAAACTTCCGCGCTGGCGGCGGCGCTGGCCCGCTTCGCCGCGGAGAAATGCGGCGGCACCATCCGGCTTCCCGCGGTCTGCCGGGAGCTCGCGGAGGCCCTGCGCCCGCTCGCGGCGCGGGAGGAGCAGGCCGCGGACGACGAAATGATGCTCCGCGTCGCCGACCAGGACGCGCTGGCTTCCGCGCTCCCGGGAAATCTCCGACCTGGCGGTGAAGTCCTTCCCAACAACTCCTACTTCTGGGACACAGATGGTTTCTAGGGCCTTTTTCAGAACCTTGCTTTTAGCCATGGCCCCTCCTCTCCCTAACCCTCTCCTCCCCGCAAATGCGGGGAGGTTATGCCCTCCGCGAAGCGGCATGAACAATCAAACCGCTGGCATCGCCGAGCCTTGCGAGGCCCGAGGGGGGGGTGAGGAGGGGAACAAGCCCGTAAGAAGGCTTTGAAATGACCACTGGGCGGATGCGCCCTGCCGGACGGCCCGCGGAACTGAGGTTTGCCGGGGGCGGAATCCGCCTGCCCGCTTTCCTGCCCGACGCTACGCGGGCGGTGCTCAAGGGGCTCGATGCGGAGGACCTGCGCAACTGCGGCATCGCGGGCGTGGTCGTCAACACCTTCCACCTGATGGCGGAGCCCGGCGCAACCGTCATCGCGGGGGCGGGCGGAGTGAAGAAATTCATGGGCTGGGACGGGCTGGCCGTTTCGGACTCGGGTGGATTCCAACTCCTTTCCATGCTCTACCGCGACAAGTCCGCGGGGACGGTCACGGACGAGGGCGTCATCTTCCACCGTTCGCAGGGCGGGAAGCGCCGGAAATACAGCCTGACGCCGGAATCCTCCATCCGGGTCCAGTTCGCGCTGGGCGCCGACATCATGTTCTGCCTCGACGACTGCCCGCCGCCCGGCGCAAAGCGGGAAAAGGTGGAGGCATGCGCGCGCCGCACCGTCGAATGGGCAAAGTGCAGCAAAGAGGAGTTTGAGAAGGAGGCGGCGGCCCGCGGGGGAACGCGACCACTGCTTTTCGCGGTCATCCAGGGCGGGAATGACCGGAAGCTGCGGGAGGAGTGCGCCGCGGCGCTCGTCCGCACCGGGTTCGACGGGTTCGGATTCGGCGGCTGGCCGCTTGACGAAAGCGGCGAGGTGGACGCGGAGCTGCTCGGCTTCGTGGCGGGACTTTGCCCCGCCGACAAGCCCCGTTTTGCGCTCGGGGTCGGCAGTCCCCGCGCGCTCGTCGAGGGGACGAAGCGCGGATATGACATCTTCGACTGCTCGCTCCCCAGCCGGGACGCCCGTCACAAGCGGCTGTATGTCTTCGAATCGGACCCCCCCGACCCGGAGCGGGTCGCCACGCTCAACATCGGCGCCGAGAAATTCACCCGGGACACGCGTCCAATCGGGGAGCGTTGCGACTGCCTCGCCTGCCGGCGCTACTCGCGCGCCTATCTCCACCACCTCTTCGAGGTCGAGGACCCGCTGGCCATGCGGCTGTCCACCATCCACAACCTCTGCACCTGGGCGGTAATGATAGAAACCCTGCAAAAAGGCGCCAAGTAAATGAATCCCCATGCGGTTTATCCCGAACCACCCTCTCCCGTACTACGGGAGAGGGTGTGCCTTGTTGGAGATGGTGAGGGATTTGGAGAAGCCGGAACTCTTAACCTCGTTCTCCAATACCCTCACCCTCCCCTCTCCCGCTCCGCGGGAGAGGGTAAGAACGGAAAGAATCACTAATGGCTATCGCCGAAGAAATAACCGCGCGCATCCTTGCTTCGCCCAAGTACCGGGCGCTCCTGCCCCGCACCGTCGAGGCGGCGGTCCAGGAGGCGCTCGCGCGATACGGCGAAAAAGGAGCCGCCAAGCAGGCCCGCGCCATCCTGCACCAGGCCTGGGGCGCTTACTACCCCTACCGGCCGAAATTCGGGAAACTCCTGGACACCCTTCGGGCCGGCCTGCATGCGGGGAGGAGCCCCCGGGATGTCCTGCCGCCCGCCCTGGCCATGCATTCTTCCACCGCCGAACGCTCCTCCTTCCTCGATGAATTCTATTCAAGGATATTCGCCGTGACCGGGCCCCCGGAAAGCGTCCTTGACCTGGGATGCGGACTGAACCCGCTCTCGCTCCCCTGGATGGGCTTGCCGGAAGGAACTCCCTATGTGGGAATGGACATCGACACGGAACAGAACGCCTTCCTCAATGCGGCGCTGGCGGAAATCGGCCTTCCGCCGGAGCGCGCCCGGGTACAGGACGGCGACATACTGCTCGACGATCCTCCGGAAGCAGGCGTGGTCTTCATGCTGAAATTGCTTCCCCTCCTCGAGCACCGGCGGAAGGGCGCCGCATGGGGGGTTCTCCGCCGCCAGCGGGCCCGCCACATCGTCGTCTCCTTCCCCTCGTCCGGCCTATCCGGAAGGAAAAGGATGATGGGCGAATTCCACGGAAGCAACTTCCTGCGCCTGGTGGGAAGCGAGCCGTGGAAGGTCTCCGCGCTCACCTTCAAGAGCGAACTGGTTTACATAGTCGGCAAGTAAACCTCTCCCTCCTCACCCAATTTGCCCGCTTTCCCATCTGGCCCCTCTCCTCCCCGGAGGGGAGGAGAGGGATGGGAGAAATCGCCGGGAAAAGGAGGGTGAGGAGGGGCCTTGGGGGGTTACGCCGGATGCCCGCCGGACAGCTCCATCGAGTAGGTGTAGAACCCGTCCTCGTCCGGACCGGCGGTTTGCCGGAAACCGGCGCTTTCCATCAGTTTGATGGAGGCTGCGTTGTCGCCCTCCGCGTAGCCGTTGAGGATGGTCACCCCCGTTTCCTTCGCATGGGCGATGACCGCTTCGGCCAGCCTTTTCCCCCAGCCCTTCCGGCGAAGGTCCGGCCGGACCAGGAGCGCGAACGAGGCGGAGCCGTCGGCGTACGACTCGAGGCAGGCGTGGCCCACGGGGGCTTCGCCGTCGTAGGCAAGCCAGTTCGCCTGCCCCGCGAGGCTCTTCGTGTTCTCGAACCACTCCTCCAGCGGCAACATCCCGCCCAGCCGCGCGGCCGTCTCCGGGTCCTTGAACCACTCCCTCAAAAGGTCGAGGTCCGCGCGCACCAGCGGCGCCAACACGGGGTCATCCATGGAGGGGACTATTTAACCACGACTTTCAGAAGCGTCTTTAAGCCTCCCCCGTTGACATAGACGATATAGACGCCGCGGGCCACCCGCTCCCCCTCCTCGTTCCTCCCGTTCCACTTCACGAGATACTGGCCCTTCCCCATGGGTTCCGACAGCTTCAGGTAGCGCACCATCCGCCCGGATGCGGTGAACACCTTTATAGAAATCGGTTCGGAATTCTTCGGGAAAATCCGCGCCAGCATTATCTCGCCCTTATCGGGGTTGAACGCGTTGGCGTTGAGCGCCGCGCCCGGCTCCTTGAGCCCGAGCGGGTTCACCCCCTCGACGGTGGCGGAAGCCGAGATGAGCAGCGCCGTCAGCATTGCCTGGGCGGAGTTCATTCCCGGGTCGGGTCCCAGCGTGAGCGTCGTCCGGGCGTACCCCGATGAGTCGGTCACCGGCCGCGCGGAGGACAAACCTCCCCCGCCCGCGAGCACCGAGAAATCAACCGGATAAGCGGGAACGCCCAGTCCGCAAATGTCCGTCACCCGCGCGGTCAGCGTGACCGCGGAATTAACGTTCGCCTTGTCCGCCGACGCATTCAGGGTCACGGCTGACGGCGGCCCCGCCACCACCACCGGGTTCGAATCAGTCGGGCCGGTCCACATGGTGCCACCCGTCAACCCCTCCACCCCGTATACGACGACGGATTCATGGGCCGTTCCGCAGAATCCCAGCGTGGGACTGGACCAAGTGACGGTCATGGAGGCGCCGGGCGCGAGCGGGGAAAGGAGCCCGAAGGAGACCGGGGCCGACAGGTTGCCGCTGGAGGAGGTTGGATTGACCTCGGTCACGGTGAGCGGGGCTCCCCCGCTGTTGCGCAGGACGAGCGTGGCACCCACCGGCAAGCCCAGTTGCACCGGATTGGGCGCGAGAACCAGGCTAACGATATCCAGCCTGGCGGGGCCCATCCCGGTCATGGTCCGGGTCAGCCTGGCGGAAACGGGCCCGCCTCCGCAGGTGGTTCCCTGCGCGGACATGGTGAAAGCAATCGCACCCTGTCCCGTTACGAGCCAAATCCACGAGTATGTCCGGGAAGCCGATGGCGCGAGCGGGAGCGGGCCGCCGGGGGGCCCGGAGACCAGGGTGGCGCGGGCCGGGGCGACCGTCGCCGACGGCGCCACCGCGGATACGGTGTCATCGCCGGTGTTGGTCACGGTAAGTGTCAGCGTGACCTGCTGGTTCACGACCCCCAGGAAGGGGCCCGCGACCGCCCCGGCCAGCGTGCCGGGAAGCATGACGGTCACCTGGTTGGATGGCGAGGGCCCGGCCAGCAATGGTTCACCGGAGCGGGAATCGACCGCCGTCACCGAGGCGGTGAACTTCAGGGTTCCTGCGGAAGTCGGCGAGTAAACCCAGGTAAGGTTGGCGGACGCACCCGGGGCCAGCGAGGGAATAACCGCGGGTGGGGTCACCAGCGTCGCGGAGCCCTCGGTGAACAGGTTGGTGCCCAGGACCGAGTAGGCCGCGACCTGGCCGGTGTTCGTAACCGTCAGGACCGCCCGCACCTGCCCCCCCCGGCAAACCGGGTTGGGGGAAAGCGTCAGCGGTGACGCCTCGATGAACGCCGAGGTTCCGGCGTCCACCGCCGCCGTGGCCGAAACGACCACGGGCTTGCAGAAATCCGCTCCCGAAGCGCTGGCGGTGAAGATGACCCGGCCTCCGCCTGAGGACGACCAGGTCCAGGAAAAAGTCTGGCTGGCCCCCGTTGCCACGGTTACGGGACCCGGCGGCGTGGGGCCCAAAATCAGCTCCACCGGTGCACCCGCGGGAGAAACCGCGATGGATGGGACGACCCCCGAGGCGTCGCCGCTCCCGTTGTTCGTCACCGTCAGGTCAAGTATCAGCCACTCCCCGATGAGCATCGACGTTGTGGATAGGGCAAGTGACGGAGCGAGTTTGGCCGGGTTGCCCACGTCGATGGCCGTCGCCATCACGACACCGGTGGTAACGGAATTCAGGCTGTTGGCGTCAAATCCCCAGGCCTGTCCCGAGAACGTCAGCAAACCGGACCCGCCAAGGGTAAATGTCCAGGAAAGCGTCGCCGAGTCGCCGCCGGCCAGTATGGTCAGCGGGCCCGGACCGGAAACAAATTCCGCAGTCGGGGTTCCGGAAACAAAGACGGTGGCGGATATATCCAGCGCCGCCGCCTCGCCGGTGTTGGTCACGGTGAGGGTTACGGTCACCACCGACCCGTCGCACGCCAGCAAGGGGGCCGCCAGATGGCCTTCCAGCGCCGCGGCGCCCTGCACCATGGCCGTGGCCGAGGCGACCGCCTGCATCCAATCCAACGTCACCGCGTCCTGGCCCATCGCAGTCGCGGTGAACACGACCGGGCCCGCCCCCGAGGTCGCAAAGGTCCAAGTGAAGCTGGTGCTGTTGCCGGGGTTGAGCGTGGCCGGGGGTGCCGGTGACGGACCCCCCGCAAGCGAAACGATTCCGCCACCCGGGCCGACCGCCAAGCCGGGAGAGATGTTGTCTATCAGGTTGCCCCCCGTATTGGTGACCGTCATGACCACCGTCAACTGCTGGCCGTTGGAGGCGGTTGCCGGGGTGACCGCCAGCGAGGCGCGCAGGCACACCGGCGCGGCGAATCTCCTCATCCAAACGTCCTCTCCCTGGCTGAAAGACTTGTTAATCCACCCCGTCGCGTAGACATCGCCCTCCGGGTTGAACGCGATTCCGGTCACCCCGTCAATCCCGTTGGCCGCGCCGTTCTCCATGAACAGCTCCTTCAAGTTCCCGTTCGCGTCATAGCGGCGAATCATGATGTCCGCCTTGGTTGATGCCGGGGTTTCCTGCTGGCCGGCCACGTAAATCCATCCGAGCGGGCTCACCGCGACGGCGTAGGCCATATCCGACGGCCCGTTGGCGCGCACCAGCGGTCCGTTGAAGGTCTTCGTCCAGAGCGCCGTCCCCGCCGAGTCATATTTGCGGAGGAATCCGTTGGACCCCTGCCCCAAATCGGGCCTGGTCTCGAACCCGGCCACATAGACGTTCCCGGCGGAATCCACCGCCACCCCCCGGGCCTCGTCGGACTGGTTCCCGGGGCTTGAATAGTCCCTGCTCCAGACCAGCCCGCCCGATGGGTCAATCTTCTGGAGCAGGATATTGTGTCCCTGCGACAGGTCCGGCCGGTTCTCGAATCCGGCCACATAGGAGTTGCCGGAGGAATCGACGGCCACGGCGTATCCGCCGTCGTCGGAACTGGCCGGGGAGTTGTACCAGTAGGTCCACTGCGTGGTGCCGTCCGGGGCATATTTGATGAGCACCAGGTCGGCCCCCTGGGCCGGTTGCGTGACTATCCCCGTTACAAGAATGTTCCCGGACGAATCCACGGCCACCCCGTGCCCCTCGGCCGGAGTCGCCGAGGGCGTGATTTCCCGCGTCCAGAGGGTATACCCGGCGTCAACCGCCATCACCAGGAAAGTCCCGTCCGCCTTGCCGGCCGCGTAAATGCTCCCCGAGGGGGCCAAGGCGATGCCATAGGCGATGTCGTTCCCGCTCGTCGGCGAATTGTAGATGTCCGACATGAACAGCGCGCCGGTGGCGGCGGAGTATCCCGCCACCCGGAAGTTGAAATACTGCCCGAACAGGTATTGGTCCTCCTGTTCGGCGAGGTAAGGCTCCCCAGTGGGGCTCACCGCGATGCCCCAGCTCCGGTCGTCGTGCTGGTTCCGGTCGAAAATCTTCTCCCACATGGACTGCATCGGGCATGCTGTCTGGAGGACACTTACCGTGACCGGGCCGGCCGTCTTGAACCCGGTGGCGAGCGGTGCGCCGGAATTGGCGTCCCGTCCGTCCGCCGAGGCGGAAAAGGACAGCGTCCCCGAGCCGCCGGTGACCGTGAATACCCAGGTGAAGGTCTGCGAAGTCCCCCCGGTTATGGTCCTCGTGGGACTCGGTAGTGGACCGGTGGCCCGCGCGGCTGAAACGGCGCCGGACACCCAAGGGGTCGCCGTGGCCCGCATGATGGCCGACGCCTCGCCGGTGTTGGTGACCGTAAGCGTCACCATGACCGCGTCACCCGCATAGAGCGGGGAAGCCAGCGGCCACGCCACCAGCGCCGCTTCCACGGCCGCGGGTTCCTGAATCAGGAGCGTGGCCGAGGCCGCGTCGAATATGGTTGCGGAAAGCCCCAAATCGAATCCTGTCACCGTCCCGGTGAATCCCACGGTTCCGGTTCCAACGGTGTTGTAGATCCAGGTGAAAGTCGTTACCTTTCCAGGCCCGAGATAATTCGAAGAGGATGGCACCGGCCCGGAAACCAGCGAGACTAACGCGCTACCCCAGTTTATTTCCAGCTCTGGTATGAGATTGGTTACAGCCGCATCGCCCCAATTGGTAACCGTTAGAAATACCTTGGTCCCTTGGCCCGGATTGATGGCGGAAGGTGACAAACTCAGTGATACGTCCAGATTGGCCGATGACGACGGCCCGTACCTGTTGATGCGCCAGTTGTATCGCGAACCACTCAAGGACCATTCATACCCGGCCACCACCGCGTTCCCGCTCCCGTCAAGAACGAGGGAATGGGCCTCAGATCCGTCTATCAACGTCCCACTATATTCCACGGTTGCGAGTAATGTCCCCAGCCCCGCGTCATACTTGTTGATGCACCAGTACCAGTTGCCCAGGATGTCCTCCCATTCATAGCCAGCCACAAAAACATTCCCGCTTCCGTCAATGGCGACGGAATATGCATGATCGTATTCATCCCCCGGCGTGCTGTAATCCATAGTTGCGAGCAACGTTCCCAGCGTTGCATCGTACTTGCGGATGCGCCAGTTATCCCAACCGCTGGAGCCCATCTCATACCCGGCCACCACCACGTTCCCGCTGACGTCGATGGCGAGTGAATAAGCTTCATCGTCCTTATTCCCCGGCCCGTTATAGTCCGTTGTCGCGAGCAACGTCCCCAGCGTTGCATCGTATTTGCTGATGCGCCAGTTAAGGCCACCGCTAGAGCCATACTCACATCCGGCCACCACCACGTTCCCGCTGACGTCAATGGCAAGTGAATAGGCCTCATCCTTGCCATTCCCCGGCCCGTTATAGTCCGTTGTCGCGAGCAAAGTCCCCAGCGTCGCATCGTATTTGCGGATACGCCAGTCATAGTAACCGCTGGAACCATACTCATATCCAGCCACCACCACGTTCCCGCTGACGTCGATGGCGATAGCTCTGGCCTCATCGCTATTGTTGGCTGGACCGTTATAGTCCGTCGTCGCGAGCAACGTCCCCAGCGTTGCATCATACTTGCGGATGCGCCAGTTATAGCCACCGCTGGAACCTATTTCATACCCCGCCACCACCACATTTCCGCTTCCGTCAATGGCGACGGAATAAGCCGCGTCTCCGCTGTTTCCCGGTCCGTTGTAGTCGGTCGTCGCGAGCAACGTCCCCAGCGTTGCATCATACTTGCGGATGCGCCAGTTGCCGCCGCCGCTGGAGCCTCGCTCCGACCCGGCCACAAAAATATTCCCGCCCCCGTCAATGGCGAGGGAATTAGCGTAATCATCACATGGGAATCCCCCCGGTCCGTTGTAATCCGTCGTCCCCAGTAGGACGAATGCCCGGCTTTCTCCCGCAACGAGGAAAAGCGTGGCAAGCATGGTGCAGGCAGTCGCGATAAGCGCGAAACGCCGGAACGGATTCATTCCTTTCCCCTCACTCCTCGCCCCCCCTTTGCCAATTATCCCACTAAAAAGAAAAGGGGTCAGACCCCTTTTACGAATCCGACCTTTCCTTGGCGTTGTCAGGCTCGACATGTATGGTCACAAAGGACCCCGGGAACTTTGCGATGAAGTCGCGCTTGATATCCTCCGTTATCCGGTGCGAGGCCTCCACGCTGAGTTTCGGGTCCACGAGGATGTGGAAATCCACGATGCGCGACGACCCGGCCCGCCGGGTCCGCAGTTTGTGGAAGTGCCGGATGGTCGGCTTCCTGCCCTCGAGGAACCCCCGTATCCATTCCTCCTCCTCCGCCGGAAGGCTCCCGTCAAGGAGGTCGTGCCCCGCCTGGATGGTGAGCTTCATGGCCGCCTTCCCGATGAGCGCCGCCACCACCAGCGCCGCCAACGGGTCTATCAGGTCCAGGTTCGCCGCGGGCATGAACTGGTGGCCCAGCCAGATGATGATGAGCCCGCCCATGACCCCGGCGGATGTATACACGTCGGTCATGAGATGCCACGCATCGGCCTCCAGCGCAATGGAACGGGTTTCCCTGGCCACCTTGAACAGCCTGCGCGAGACGAATATGTTCATGGCCGCGGAAACGAGCATCACGCCGACACCCCAACCCGGGGTTTCGATTGGCTTCATGGCCAACAGCTTGTTCGCGGCTTCCCGGACTATCCATACGGCGGCCACAAGAATGAGGATGGCCTCGATGGCCCCGGAAAGGTTCTCCACCTTGCCATGGCCGAACTGGTGCTCCTCGTCGGCCGGCTTGGCGGAGCGGCGCACCGCGAACAGCGCGATGCCCGCCGCGATGAGGTCGATGCCGGAATGGATGGCCTCGGAGATTACCGAGACCGAGCCGATGAGGATTCCCACCACCAGCTTGCCGGCAACCAGGATGGTGTTGGACCCCACCGACAGGAGCGCGACGCCGGTCTTGCGCTCCTTCACTGCGGCGATCGTAACGTCAACGTGCATGCGCTCTCCCAAATAGAAGGCCCCGCAGGACCCGTCTCAAGTCCTGCGGGGCCTTTAACCCCACTGCCCCCACGGGGGCCCGGCCGCGCCCCGGATTATTCCCGGAGCCGCCTGTTCCAACAATATTTTATCAGTGCCCCACCCCTGTCTCCACCCCCTCACAGAAAAAGGGGTCAGACCCCTTTTCAGAAATGGGGTCTGACCCCTTTTGAGCTAGCGGGCCCACCTCCGGTCAAGCCGGGAGAAAAGGCTGTAAACGCAGGGGACCACAAAGAGGGTGAGGCCGGTTGAAACAATGATTCCACCTATCACCGTGACGGCCATGGGAATGCGGGTCTCGGCGCCCGGCCCGAAGGCCAGCGCCGCCGGAAGCGCCCCCGCGATGGTCGCGCAGGAGGTCATCAGGATGGGCCGGAGCCGGATTGGGCAGGCTTCCATGAGCCCCTCCCGCACGGTGTGCCTGCGTCCCGCCCGGTCCCGCACCTGGTTGGTGAAATCGACCAGCATGATGGAGTTCTTCTTGACCAGCCCCATCAGCAGGATAAGCCCGATGAAACTGTAGATATTGAGTGATTGCCTCGTGATGAGCAGGGCGAGAAAGGCGCCGGACACGCTGAATGGCAGGGCCATCAGGACGGTGATGGGGTCGATGAAGCTGTTGAACTGCGAGGCCAGGACCATGTAGGCGATGAGGATGCCCAACCCCAGCGCCAACGCCAGGTTGCGGAAGGACTCGCCGAAGGACTTGGAGGAACCCGACGTCACGATGCGGTATTCCGACGGGAGCAGTTTGTCCGCCGCCGCCTTCACCGCGTCAAGCGCCGCCTGCTGGGAGGCGCCGGGCTTGACGTTGGCCGTCACCGTCACCGACCTCTGCCGGTCGGTCCTGGTTATCTGCTGAAGCGTGGATTTCTCGTCTATGTTCACGACCTCCGGGAGGGGAATGAGCTCGCCCCGGTTGTTACGGACCAGCAGTTTCCTGATGGCGTCCGCGTTCTCCCGCTCGGAGGGCTCCAGCTGGACGAGGATGTCGTAGCGGTGGCCCCCCTTGGTGTATTGCGCCACCCGGTCCCCCCCGATGGCCACCCCGATGGCCACCCCGATGGTCGCCACGCTGACTCCCCGGGCCTTGGCGCGCTCCCGGTCGGGTATCACCTGCAACTCGGGCATTCCGACGCGGTAGCTGGAATCGATGTCCACCATGAGTCCGCTCTTATCCATCTCCTTCATCAGGGCGCCCGACAGCTGTCCGAGCTTCTCCCAGTCCGGGCCCTGCAGGGTGCATTCGATGGGATAGCCGTGCGACAGACCGAACCCGCTCTGCGAAAAGTCCCTGATAAAGACCTTTACCCCGCTGACCACCCTCAGCAGCTTCCGGTAGAGCGCCATGACTTCCGATTGGTTCAGCTCGTGGCGCGCCTCCCGGTCAGTTCCACGCTGGCCCTTGGGTTTAAGGCTCAGCATCACCATGGCCTGGGTCGGGTCGTTGCCGCCAAAGCCGCCCACCGTGGCGAAAACGTTCGACACCTCGGGCCGGCCTGAAAGTATCGACTCCATCTGGCGCGCCTTGGAGTCGGTGTAATCCAGCGACGAACCGACGGGCGCCCGCATGGTTATTCCGAACATGCTCATGTCCTGGGAAGGGATGAACTCCTTGTTGAGCGGAATAGCCGCGAGAAGGAGGAGGACGGCGACGCCCAGCGCCGATCCCACGAATTTTCGGGGGCGGTCCAGAACCCATGCCAGGGCCCGGCGATAGCGGACTGCCACAGCCTTGAAGGCGGCGTCGGCGTGACGCCCCAGCCAGCCCCGGCGCTTGCCCACATCCACGAACTGCGAACAGCGCATCGGGGTTAGCGTAAGCGCCTCCACCAGGGAAAGGAGCACGGCGGCGGAGATGGTAATTCCGAACTGGAAGAAGAACTTGCCGATGATTCCGCTCATGAATGCCACCGGTAGGAAAATCGCCACGATGGAGACGGTGGTGGCCATGGCGGCAAAGGTCACCTGCTTGGTGCCCTTGATGGCCGCCTGTACCTTGTCCTCCCCCAGTTCCTGGTGCCTGATGATGTTCTCCAAAACCATGATGGCGTCGTCCACCACGATGCCGATGGAGAGGCTCAGCCCCAACAGGGTAAAGGAGTTGAGGGTAAAGCCGGAGAAATACAGAATGATGAAACTGCCCACCACCGAAGTGGGAATCGCCAGGAAAACGTTGAGCGTGGAGCTCCAGGAGCCGAGGAACAGCCAGCAGACCAGCCCGGTCAGGATGACCGCGAGCAGCAGGGTGAACTTCAGGTCCCGCACGGAATCCTCGATAAACCTGGTCTGGTCGTTTACGATGCTTATTTCCACGTCTTTGGGGAGGAGTTCCTTCAATTTCTCCACCTTCGCCCGGACGCTCCGTGCCACCTGGACGGCATTGGAACCCTTCTGCTTCAATACGCCAAGCCCGACCGCGGTGTGGCCGCGCGCCCGGCTCAGGCGGCGTATGTCCGCCAGCCCCTCTTCCACGCGCGCCACGGAGGAAAGCATGACGGGACGGTAGTTGGGCGCGCCGCCCCTGGTGTTGATGAATATCCTCCCCAGCTCGCCCGGATCTGATATCTCCCCCATGGTCCGCACGTTGGACTCCCGGGAGCCCGAATCAATCCACCCGGCCGGGATTTCCTGGTGTTCGCTTAGTATGGCGTTCTCGACGTCGGTCACGGTCAGCTGCCTTTCGGCCAGCTCGAGGCCGGACACCCAGACGCGCATGCTGGGATCCGTGTAGCCGCCCAGGAAAACGTCGCCGACGTCGGTAATCGTCGTGAACTGGTCCTTCAGGAAGTCCCGGACGTAAATCATGATGTCCCGGAGCGGGGTCGTCCTGCTGGACACCGCAACCCACATTATGGGGCTGTCGTCGGGGTTGGACTTGGAGATGACGACGGGATCCATCTCCGCCGGAAGGTTCCGCTGGGCCTGGGAAATCTTGGTCTGGACCTCCTGGAGGGCCACGTCGATGTCCCGGGTCAGCTCGAATTCCACCGAGATGGACGCCGAGGAGTCGCGCGAAGACGAGGTGATGGTCCGGACCCCCTGGACGCCCATTACGGCGTCCTCAATCTGGTCGACCACCTGCATTTCCATGACGCTCGGCGCCGCCCCGCGCATATTGGCCCTTATGCTGATGACCGGCAGGTCCACGTCCGGCATCTGGCTCACCCCCATGCGGTTCATGGAGATGGCGCCGAATATGATGAGCCCGGCCATGAGCATCCAGGCGAAGACGTGCCGGCGGATGGCCAGTTCGGAAATGCTCACGGCTTCATCCCGGAGGCGGCCTGGAGCGCCAGCATGTCACCATTCAGGACGTAAGACGCCCGGTCCAGCGCCCGCTTGCTGTCCTGCGCGGAAGCCAGCGCCTGGAGGACGTCGACGTTGGTGACCAAGCCCAGCCGGTAGTCGGAGGCCTGCTCGCCATAATTTCGCTCCGCGAGGTCGGCCGCCGCCGCCAGCGCGGAAACCAGCGCCCGGTCCGACACCACCCGCGAGTAAAGCGTGCGGATGTCCTGCTCGGCGAGCCGGCTCACCCGGGACGACTCCAGCTTGTTCTGCCGCTCCACTGAGGAAGCCTCCCGTATCCGGGAAAGGTTGGCTCCCCCGGCGAACAGCGGCACGGTCAGCGCCACCTGGGCGTCCCACTTGATGTCCTCCGAAATGCCGGACCGCTTCAGGTAATAGTTGCCGATGAGGTCAACGGAAGGAAGCAGGGCGCAGCGCGCCGACCATAGCCCGGCATTGGCCGCCTCCGCCCTCAGGGCTGCCGCGGCCACGTCCGGACGGCGCTCCAGCCCTCCCAGGTATCGTTCCAACGGCTCCAGCGCCGTCGCCGACGGCTCGGCGTCGGCCAGGATGGCGGAACGGTCAATCCCGGTCAGGAAGGAAAACGACTCCCGGGCCACGGCCAGCTGCCCCTTGAGCTGTTCCGCCTGCCCCTGCAGTCCGGCCTGCGCGGACTGGGCGGCCAGGATTTCGCTGGTCCGGGAACGGCCGATTTGGACGCGGCCTTCCAGTTCCTTGATGCGCCCGTCATAGGAGGCCAGCTCGCCCCCCAGCCCCTTGATGTCCTTCTCGATGGAGAGGACGTTGTAGAAGGCCTGGACCACGTCCCGGTAAAGCGAAACCTCGGCCTGCTGGCGGGAGCATTTCTGCGCATCGGCCAGCTTCCCGGCCTGGCGGATGCCGAAATACTCCCGCCCGCCGCGGAACAGGGGCTGGTCCGCCGTCACCTTCACCAGTGGCTGGGTGGTCGGGGCGACGGTCTTTTTCAGCGAGTTGGTCTGTCCGCTCTGGTCCTCCCGCAGGTAGGAGGCCACGCCGTTTACCGTTGGCAGGAGCGAACCGGTCGCCTGCCATACATGTTCACTTGCCTGCACTGCCAGTTCCCCCTGTTCCGCCACCGCCTCACTCTGCTTGAGTGCCGCCTTATAGCAGTCATCCAGCGTCAGGGCCGCCGGGCCTTCCGCCCATGCACCACCCGCCACGCCGGAAACAAGAAAAGCGGCAATCAGCCCCCGAAATGGGCGAAAGCCGCAGTTAACCGTTGCGTTTTTCATGTGGGCACATTACCCCGGGGCGGCCGGTTACTCTATTGGCCCGGCTCCCCGGGCGGAGGGCAGCGCTTTTGCCCCTTCGCGTTCCGCGGGAGCAGGCATTTCCTCTCTATCTTCCTGAACTTCTCGAGTTGTTCCGGGGTCAGTATCTTCTCTATCGCGATGGCGGTGTCCTTCTGGATGGCCTCGAAATGGGGGGCGGTTTTCTCATGCAGGTCCTTCATCCGCCCGTGTCCCTTTTCCAGGATGGCGGCGAGCTTTTCCTTCTGCTCCGGTGACAGCCCCAATTGCCGGCTGAACTTCTCGACGAGCCGGCCGGGCTTCGGTTCATGGTGGCCCCGGAACGGATTGCACCTCCAAAGATGGACGCCAACCGCCAGCCCGACGAGCAGGCCAACGATAAACGGCAGGACCCAGCGGCGCCAGGCCGGGGGGTTCACGACTCCTCCAGGACGTAGCCGAGCATGTTATCGGTTGTGCCGGACTCGGCTGGGGACAGGATATTCACGATTTCGGCCCTTTCAACCCGCGCTGTATCCAGCAGTTCCTCCTGGAGTCCCGCCGTTTCCCGGCTCTCCAGGGCAAGCCCGACCGCGATGAAGGCCACGGCGACGAGGGCAACGGCCAGCGCCGGGACGGGCCACATTCCCCACGGCGCGGGCGCCGCACCGCTCGCTGAACCCTGAGCCCTAGTCGAAGGGTCGCCCTGGTACGGCGCGGGCTCCGGCCCGGCAATGCGCCTTCCCACCGCCCGGACAAAATCCCCTGACGGTGCCGGCTTCGCCGCTTCGGCGAGCGTTCGGGAGAGCGTCCCCCGCTCCGCCAGCGCGTCCCGGCATTCCGCGCAGGTCCGGACATGCTCGCGGACCAGCGCCTCCGCTTCCGGGGAAAGTTCCTCGTCGTAATATTCGTCCAAGCGGCTCCAGATTTCCTCGTGTTTCACTTCGTTCTCCTTCTATATTTTAGACGCCGCCAAACGCCCCGGAGTGTCGTGCGACCTCCAGGGCGGTCTGCCGGGCGCGGCGCAGCCTGGCCCGGACGGCATCAAGCGTTATATCCAGTGTTTTCGCTATTTCCACGTATGAAAGCCCCTCCAATTCCCGGAGGAGAAGGATGGCACGGTGATCCGCCGGAATGCCCTTCAGCAGGCTGCGCAGGAGGTCCTTCGCCTCGACGCCGCGGGTGGCCTGTTCCGGCGAGGTGGCCGGGGACGGCGGTTCCCGGCCCTGCTCGTCCGCCGGGGCGTCCAGCGAAAGCCAGCGCCACCGCTTGCGCCTCCTCAGCACGTCCATGCATTGGTTGACCGTTATGCGGTGAAGCCAGGTGGAAAACAGCGCGTCCCCCCGGTACTTGCCGAGGCTGCGGAAGGCTTTCACGAAAACCTCCTGGGCGGCGTCCTCCGCCTCGTCCTCGTCGGCCAGCATGCCAAGGGCCAGCCGCCGGACGGCTTGCTCGTGGCGCCGGACCAGCTCACCGAAAGCGCCCGCATCGCCGCCGCGCGCCGCCGCGACGAGCCTGGTTTCCTCCGCGTCCACCGTCATCCGGGGCTCCTCATGTTCCCGCCCCATCATATCTGTACCCTCTCCCCGAAGGGCCAAAACTTGCCCACGTAAATCCCGTAAGCGCAATAAATTCGGCGTACGGCGGGCCGCCTCCGCCCGCCGTCCGCTTGTGGCGCCCGTCCCGATGCCGGGCATCGGGCGGACGGGCTCATTCCTCCTTGTCTTCGCCGCCTTTCTCTCCACGCCCGCCCTTGCATCCGGCACCGCCCTTTTTCCCGGGCTTGCCCCCCTTCCCGCCCATCTTCAGAACCATCTTGGCGCGCTGGGTCGGGGTCAGGACCGCCTTGCGCTGTTCCGTATATTTCCTTTGGATTGCCTGTGCGGACTCGCGAGCCTTTTCCAGTTCCGCCAACTTCGCTCCAATCTTCTCGTCGCCCGCCTTGCCGTCCACTAGCCCCTTGAGCTCCTTGTGCAGGGTCTTGAGCTGTTCGCGAATCGGCTTCATCTCGGCGCGCTGGCTTTCCCCGATGGCCTTCAACTTCGCCTGCTGGTCCGCGGTAAGCCCCAGCTCCTTTCCCCATTTTTCCCCGGCGCCCTTCCACCCCGCTTTTCCTCCCTCGTCGGATTTGTCCGCCCAGGCGCAGGGTGAAAGCACCAGCACGAACGCCGCAACCATCAGCATCAATATTTTCCTCATTTGTTCTCCGCTCCTTTTGCGGGGCTTTAGTCCCGCGAAATCCGGCGCACGGCTGGACAGCCTTCCGAAACCGGCGAACCGGCCTGTTTGTTTGGTTAGACGCACGCCGGGTATAAAAAATGTCGGCCATGTTATACTGCCCCTGCGGAGTTTCACAAAAAATACTCATATGACGGGAACAAGGGCAAGGGAGGGGAATATGCGGCAAATATGTCCGGGAACAGCCGGACGAGCGTCGTGGCGTGTCGTAATCGTTGCATTCCTCCTCTCGCTCCTGCTCCCCCATGCGGAGGCCAAATCCATGCCCAAGATTACGTTCGGCGCCTGGTGCGCTAATTTCCAGGATGATTTCGTGACCTTACAGCGGAACTGGACCGCGTTCCACTCCATCTCCCTTTTCTACTACGGCATCGGCGAAACCGGGACCATCTGGGGCGCCTCCCGGTGCCGGGAGCACCTTGGGATGATTGACTGGGCCCACCGGCACGGCATCCAGGTTTACGCCACCATCGGCGGTACCCCGCCTATTTTGCCGGGCGCCATGGAAGGCGCAAAAGGTGACAAGTGCATCGCCGACCTCGTCCGGGCCTGCGAAACCAGCGGCTTCGACGGCGTTGACATCGACTTCGAGGGAATCAACAACAAGGGCCGGGCCACCTACACCGACTTCATCACCCGGCTGAACGCCGCCCTCAAGAAGATGAAGCCGCCCCGGCTGGTCCGGTGCACCGTCCAGGACTTCCCGAACGCCGAGGAGGAGGCGTCCATGGCCTTCGACTACGCCGCGCTGTCCAAGGTCGCCGACTTCGTCTGCGTCATGCACTACGATTACTCGACCGACAAACCCGGCCCCATCAACCAAAGGGAATGGTTCGGGGAGACCGTCGCCTACGCCCGGAGCCGCATCCCGGCCGCGAAATACATCGCCGCCCTGCCGTGGTACGGGCGTGACTGGATCAAGGAAGGGGAAGAATACGAGCACGTCGACCCGATGGACCGCGAGCTGGAGGTCCTGACCGGGACGGCCGGGTTCAAGGAAATCATCGCCAAATACGGCGTCAAGCCGAGGTGGGACGACGAGAACGGGGAATTCACCTTCACCTACACGCGGGACGGCAAACTCCATGAGGTTTGGATGCCCGAACACCGGCAGTTTTCCTGGATGGTCGACGAGATAAAGAAAGTCGGCGCCTCGGGCATTTACGTCTGGCACGCCGCCTATCCGGACCTTGAAAGCTTCAAGGTGCTCGAAAAGAAGCTGGGTACCCGGCCCACCCCCAGGCCCGGGAAGGACCTTTTGTTCGAAAAGCTCGCGTCCGGGGAAGTCTCCTTCAGCTACACCACCTCCGGAAACGTGGTGTCACTGGGTAACGGCTCTTTCAACGCCTCTTCCGCGAACGAACTGTCCTTCGAAGCCAGGCTCCCCGCCGAAGCCAGATTCCATGTTGAACTGGAGGAAGGAACCGGCCGGGGCGGCGACGGCGAGGTGTTCACGAGCCGGGAGACGAACGGCGCGGGCGACTGGTATGACTACACCTTCGCGCTCGGCGCCCTCCAACCCTCCGAAACCCGCGGCAACCTCAAGGGGAACAAGAAGCTGAACCAGCGGGACATCAAGTCATGGAGCCTGCGGGTAAAGCAGGGGCAGGCCGCCGGAACCGCGGCAATACGCAACGTCCGCTTCTCGCTGGTCTGGGGAAAGGAAAGCAGGAAAACCCCGCGTTAGGTGCCTTGGTGCAAACCTCCCTCTCCCGTTCTCCGGGAGAGGGAGTCTTTATTAACGAGGGTGAGGGATGAGTAAACGGATTAACCTTGCTCTCGGGTCCCCTCACCCCCCCTGATTTATTCCTGTATTGTCCCTCTCCCCTTTGGGGAGAGGGCCCTGAAGGGCGATACAACATTCCCCTTTTTATCCCTTCAACCTTTGAGCAACTCGGAATCAACGGTACGATTGTGCGAAAATATCCACGTTTCATGAAAACGCCCGGAATATTCCGCCTTCCCGCACTCCTCCTTGCCCTCGCCGCCCTGCTGGCCGCGGCGGGTCCGGCCCTGACATCCTCCCCCCCGGCGAAGAAGACCGCCCTGCGGCTCACGGTCAGCGAAATAATCCTGCCCGACGACTCCGACATGCGCATCCAGGCGCAGGCCGACCGGGCGGTCCTCCAGGCATTCAAGGAAGTGCACCCGGAAATCGAGGTCGTGCGGTTCGGCGGCATCCAGATGGCGGACCTTTCCATGGACGTCGGACCCCTCATGGCCATCGCTGGCGGGATATCCCCGCAGGTCATTTACGTCAACTTTCGCAAGTCCGACAGCTACATCCGGCAGGGCTTCCTCCAGCCGCTCAACGACTTCATCGCGCGCCTGCCCAGGAAGGAGCTGAACGAAATTGTCCTCCCCGCCGTGAAGCCGGTCGTCTGCCGGAAGGACAAGAAGGGCGTGGAGCAGTGGTGGGCCCTCCCCTTCGACAACCTCGTGGTGGCGCTCTACTACCGGAAGGACCTTTTCCACGAGGCCGGGCTCGACCCCGACCGTCCCCCGCGGACCTGGGACGAGCTGATGAGCTACGCCCGCAGGATAACCAACCCCGCCAAGGGGGTATACGGGTTCGGCATGGAGGCCGGGCCGACCGCGTCATGGAACTTCTACACCTTCCTCCTCTCCTCGGGCGCACGGGCCGTGGACCAGGACGCCAATGGCGAGTGGCACGCCGCCTACGACTCCCCCGAGGCCGCCGAGGCGGTCCTGTTCTACGCGCGGCTGTGCCAGGAGCCGTTCCAGAAGGGCGGCAGGACCATCCCCGCCGCCGCCTACCGCGACAACGAGCTGGGGCTGCTCTGGGACCAGGGGAAAATCGGGATGTATGAATCCTACCTCAACAGCAAGCTCATCGCGGCGGTCAATCCGGAGCTCGTGGGCATCGCCCCGCCCTGCCTGGGTCCTTCCGGGAAAAGGGGCTCGGAGGTCAACAGCCGGTGCCTGGGACTGTATGCGGGCATCAAGGATCCGGCCATCCGCGAGGCCGCGTGGACCTTCATACATTTCTGGGCGAGCGCGGAGGCCCAGCGCATCCGCACCAAGACCTTCGTGGAGAACGGCTACGGACAGTACCTGAACCCGGCGGACCTGCGCCGCTTCGGCTACACCGAATACCTGCGCCGGGTGCCGAAGGGCTGGGAGCAGGTCTTCAACGAGACCCTGCGCGCGGGCGTGCCGGAACCCTACGGCAAGAACTGCGACCTCATCTACTGGTACCTGACGAAGCCGCTCGACACCGCGCTCATGGAAAAGCTGGGCGCCCGGCCGCACGACGAGGCGAAGAAGCGCATCCTCGAGGTGCTCCGCGCCAACGTGGCGGAGGCCAACGAGAAGATGATGGGCGAGGTTCCCCCCACCAAGATGCGCATCCGCCGCGCGGTCGCCATGGTGACGGCCGCCGCAATAGTCCTGGCCTTCTGCTTTGCCTTCCGCTACCTGATGCGGGTCTTCGCGCCCGAGGGGTATCCCTCCTCCTGGCGGTTCTGGAAATACCGCATGGCCTACCTCCTGATGGCCCCGGCGGTCATCCTGATGGCGGTCTGGCAATACATCCCGACCATACGGGGCGCGGCCATGGCCTTCCTCGACTACCGCATCATGGGCGGGTCCCACTGGATAGGCCTGGACAACTTCGCCAACGTGATATTCGACAACGTCTTCTGGTCGACGCTGTCCCACAGCATCTACTACGCCGTCCTGACGCTCGTCCTGGGCTTCGTCTCCCCCATCGTCCTGGCCATCCTCCTGCACGAGGTGCCTCGGGGCAAGGTGTTCTTCCGGCTGGTCTTCTACCTGCCCTCGGTGGTGAGCGGCCTGGTGGTCATCTTCCTCTGGAAGAGCTTCTATGACGCCACCGACGCCGGGCTCCTGAACCGCCTCCTTTCCATAATGACCTTCGGGATGGCCCGCCCAATCGGCTGGATCAGCGACCCCAAGTGGGCGATGGTCTGCGTCGTCATGCCGGTCGTCTGGGCCGGGATGGGCCCCGGCTGCCTCATCTACCTGGCCGCGCTCAAGACGGTGCCCGACGACCTTTACGAGGCCGCGGAAATCGACGGCGCCAACACCTGGGGGAAGCTGTGGAACGTCACCCTGCCGACCCTGCGCCCCCTCATCATCATCTCGTTCGTGGGGGCGTTCGTCGCGGCCTTCAAGTCATCCGACCTCATCCTGGCCATGACCGGCGGCGGCCCGGCCGGCTCCACGATGGTCCTGGACCTCCAGATTTTCTACGACGCTTTCGCCTACCTGCGGTTCGGGACCGCGACCGCGATGGCCTGGCTCCTCGGCTTCCTGCTCATCGGCTTCACCGTCTACCAGATGAAGCAGCTGAGCTCCATGCAGTTCAAGGCCACGGGAGAGAAGACATGGGTTTGATACGGCGCATCGGCAAGCCGACGAAGGAGACCCGGACGCTCACCTGGATTATCTATTTCCTGCTCGTCACGGGCGGCATCACCATGGTCTATCCCTTTCTCGTGATGATATCCGGCTCGTTCAAGAGCGAGGTGGACCTGCGCGACTACGACGCCATCCCGGCCTACTTCCACAGCGACACGGCCCTTTACCGGAAATACGTCGAAAGCCGCTACAACGAGTCCGTCCGCTACTACAACATCAACGCCCGGCAGGAGGTGTTCTCCTTCAAGGCCGTCGTTCCGCCGAAGGATGTCAGCTTGCAGAAGGTCGCCGACTGGCGCGAGTTCCTCGGGGCAGGCACGCTCCCGCCCGGGTGGACGATGCTCGCGCATTCCTTCGCCATCGGCAACCGGATGTACCCGGAGTACGCGAGGAAATACCGCGGGTGGATAGTGAAAAACTGCGGAGGCGAGCTCGTGACTTTCCACAGGAAATACGGCGGGCTGGTAAATTCCTGGCTGAACGTCTCCTTCCCCCTGCAATACCCGGCCGACCGCTCGTTCAAGCTGGGCACCTCCCCGCTCGCCCTGGCGCAGGTGGAATTCAAGTCGGTCCAGCCGGCCCGCGACCAGGTGCCGCTCTCGCTGGACGGGCAATACACGAGGGAATACCTCATCGTCAAATACGGGAAGGACATCGCGGCATACAACCGGGCGCACGGGACGAAGTACGGCGGCTACCAGGAAATCTACCTCCCCTCCCGGGTGCCCGCCGGGGGGCGCGAACGCAATGACTGGCTGGATTTCGTCCGCAACGAGATAAACGTCCAGTTCCTGAAGGTGGACCCCCCGGCGCGGGGGGCCTTCGCGGAATTCCTGTCCTCGCGCTACGAGGGGAAAATCGCCCTCCTGAACCGGGAATACGGCGCCAAATACGGCGACTTCTCGCAGGTCCCCTTCCCCCGGAACCTCCTGACCATGGGGGCGCAAGTGGTGGACTGGGAGCTGTTCACCCGCGCGGCGGCGCCGGAAATGCTATCCATAACCGGCCCGGAAATGGGATGGCGGGCCTTCCTGAAAAGGAAATACGCCGGCAAGCTGGGCGACCTGAACAGGGCGCACGCGGCTTCCTACGCCTCGTTCGAGCGCGTCCCCATGCCGACGGTGGAGGCCGAATGGAGCGACATGAAGGACCGCTCCGGGGCCCTGCGCCGGGAGTTCGCGGGCCGCAACTACCGGCACGTGATGGAGTTCCTGTTCCTGCACGGCCGGGGGATGTGGAACACCTTCTGGTTCTGCCTGTTGTCGGTCGCGGCCGCGCTCATCATCAACCCCATCGCCGCCTACGCTATGAGCCGGTTCAACCTTCCCTCCACCTATAAAATCCTGCTGTTCCTGCTGGCCACGATGGCCTTCCCGCCCATGGTCACCGCCATACCGAACTTCCTGCTCCTGAAGGAGCTGGGCCTCCTCAACACCTTCTCCGCGCTGATCCTGCCGGGCATTGTCAGCGGATTCTCCATTTTCCTGCTGAAGGGATTCTTCGACAGCCTGCCCCGCTCCGTCTACGAGGCGGCCCAGATTGACGGCGCCGGGGAATGGACGATGTTCTGGCAGCTGACGATGTACCTCTCGAAGCCCATCCTGGCGGTCATCGCGCTTGGCGCGTTCACGGGGGCCTTCGGGGCGTTCATGTTCGCCTTCATCGTCTGCCAGGACGAGAGGATGTGGACGCTGATGGTGTGGCTATACCAGCTCCAGCAGTTCAGCCACCAGTCGGTGACCTTCGCCGCGCTCCTCCTGGCGTCCATCCCCACATTCCTTGCCTTCGTCCTCTGCCAGAAGTTCATCATGGAGGGAATAGTGATTCCGACAGAGAAATAGGACCGCACGCCGCGCCAATCCGGTTAACCTTCACCCTTACCGCCTCCCCCTCCGGCCCTTTCTTACCAGTCGGTGACCTTCGCCGCGCTCCTCCTGGCGTCCATCCCAACCTTCCTCGCCTTCGTCCTCTGCCAGAAGTTCATCATGGAAGGAATAGTAAGTCCCACCGAAAAATAGGCCGCCAAACTACAGCTTGACCACGGATATATCTGAGTATATACTCCATTTGGAACAGTAAAACATGGCTAAAGTCCTGATATCCGTTCCTGATGACCGCCTGCGCAAGTTGGACGCGCTGGCACGCGCCAGCGGGAAAAGCCGGAGCGCCTTTTTAGTGGAATCCGCGCTTGAGACCGCCTCTCGCAGGAATTACCCGCGGCCCATCGATGATCCAAAGGTTCGTAACGCGCTCAAGGTTATGGAAAATATCAGGCGTCACTGGAAACCCGGAAAGGATGCCGTGAGCCTGATACGCGAAATACGAGATCGTGGCCGTTACTAGCCGGGAAATTGTCCTCGATTCATCCGTAGTCGTCAAATGGTTCACGCCGACATCCGAACCCAATAGTCTGGAAGCACTGCATCTGCTTGACGCCTTGATCAGCAACGAATTGATCGTTCATTGCCCCGCCCTTACCTATTACGAAATAGGGAACGTTTTAGGAAAATTGTCCCTTCCTTTAGAAGCAGGCCTAAAGGCTTTCTTCAACCTTCCGTTGAAGGTGCACCACCCCGATCCACCTGATCTTCTTTCAGCCGCAGAAACACAGCGCCGGTGCGGAGGATCCTTCTATGATGCCGTCTTCATCTCGCTCGCGGACCAGCTCGGCGTTCCGCTGGTCACCGCCGATTCCGGGCAGGCCCGGCGGTGCGGAAAACGGGCCCAAATGCTGGATGCCTTCGTCAGGCGGATTGAAGGAGGGAGTCGATGACGGCGCCGAGCTAAAGGCGTCATCCATCGGTTCGCCCGCCGCACTCCAAGGCAAATGTCATTCAACCGAAGCGGTGAACAGGGGAACCCCCACCATGAAAGCCGCGCTGGACATCTCCAGCGAAAGGCCCGCCCTTTCAGAAAAAAGGATTGAGGCAAAGCGCCCGCTATTCATCCCCGCCCCGGAAATAAACCGGCTTGGGCTCGCGGCGGAAAACGCCCCGGTTTCCATCTTCCATTCGCCGCTGCTTTTCCACCAGATGTCGGCGGCCATATCAGACCAGCGTCTTGCGTTGCGGGCCGAGAAAGAACGGGCATAATATATCGCGGCTTTCTTGTTTTCGAGAATGCCGAGATGGCCGAGGGAATTGTCAAGCTTCCCGATTTCCCGGTCCATTTCAGGGGAATTGATATAACCTTCGGCCAAGCTCCTTAATGTTTGGAATTCACCCTCGATTCCCGGCAAGAAGTAGGGCGCTTTCGGCGCGCCAGATGCATGGTCGGACAGCTCATACAAAGCATACGCCCCGTATGGGGGGGTATATCCCCCTTTTAGCAGGCTATAACCCCCCGTCATCCATCGATTCCAGGCCCGGCCGGCAAAAAGGGTGCGATAAAGCCCAATTTCTCTCCTGGTCCAGGGATAGAGGGCGCAGATGTCCGAATGGAAAGTCAGCCATGCGTAATTGTGGAGAATCCAACGGATCCGATGTTGCCTGAGCTTTTTCCACATTTCCAGCGCACTGTGGGAATCGTGCGCGGCCTTCCAGAGCACCGGAATACCCATGAATTCGAGTCCGTCAAATAGGCCGCCCGATGTATAGGGAAACGTCCTGATTTCGCCAATCAGGAGCGTCTTGTCACCATGTCGGCCTGATGTTTTTTTCAGTGCTTCCGACCAGGGAGCGGTTCTCCAGTCAACATAATCGGACGAATTTTCAATTCCAAGGAAATGGGGGACGGGGGATTCCCGATAGGCCCCCACAACCAGGCCGAATAGGCCGATTATCAATGAAACGGCGCACAGGACTTTCAGGATGTACCGTATGGGCCGCGAACCGCCGAGGAGGCGTTCCGCGGTCAGGATGGCAAAAAGCCCCAATGGAAGCACCAATGGCAGCCCATACCTGTCTCTTCCCCACAAGACAAGGATCCACGGAACGATGAAGAGTGCGGAAAGAATAAGGGGGGCCCTTCGGGCTGTTCGCAGCCCTGCATCCAAAGATAAACCGGCAAGAAATAATGCCGTCACGAACGGGCACATTTTGACGAAGGTGGCCGGTATCCCCGATAACAGCGCGCCGATGCCATGGACGGACGGCGCGCTTATGCCGCCGTTCTTCATGAACATCTGGAAGCTTTCAGGCGGAAAGAACGGCGTCAGACGGCTCATTCCCGGAAAGGGGAACACCGGTATGCCAACCTCAATCAATGTCCTGGCCACCCAGGGGCCGCCCACCAATAAAAATCCGGCCAGGGAAAGCGCCATATACCTGATGGAACTGCGGAATGAACCGGCCCGGAATGCGAGGGCCACACAGATACAGGCGAAATACACGATGGATATCGATTTTATGGAAAAGCCAATGCCACCCAAAATACCGGCCAGGAAATACGTCCTGGCCCGGGGAGCGGCGGATATCGCCGCGAAAAGCGCCGCCAGAACCGCCAAATATGCCGGATCGTTCTTCGAACTGGCCAGGAGGTCGGGGACACCCCTCGTTGACAGCACGAGCGGGATTGCCAGGAACGCCAGCCTGCCCGGAGAGAACTTGCGCGCCGTGGCCGCCAAAGCCAGGCCCATGCAACAAACCCAGAGGGCGTTCATGCACCTCCCGAACGAATTCAAGTTCCACGACAGGGCGGGGAGGCACGCCAATTCAAATGCCTGGTTGAACCAATTGGTGCAGTTGAACGGCATCATGTAGAACCGGCCGTTCCCAAGATAAAGCGCCGGCAACGCCAGGTGATACTGTAAGCTGTCCGTGTCCAATTCGGGAGCCAGCATGACCGGCAGGAGGAGGACAGGAAGGACAATCAGCACGGGGCGGGGCCAGCGCTTGAGTTCGCCAACGACCGGCGCTGCCATACGCGCCGACGAGACCGCCTTCCACACGGCCAGCGCCGGAAAAACAAACCGAAAAATGCCCGCATTTAGAAGTCCCGCCAGTCCCATACCGAAAAGCGCCGTGGCAACGACCCCGAAACCAAGCATCAGCCGCACCAGAAGGAGAACAAGGCCGTCAGTCTGGCCATGGCCCAGCCATTTCAGGGGGATGCTTCCAGCCGCCAACAGGACGACCACGAATCCGGCCAAGCCGGCCAAATGCGCCAGGTGACCGGCCAGAATACCCGGTTGCCAGGCATGCGAAGACGGATTGACCCGCAAAGGAAACCAGAAATAGTGGAGCCAATCGGCCCGGAAGAAACCGCTGATGCCCCCCGCCACCCACATAAGCGAGGCCAGCCCCACCATCAGAAGGATGATGGTAATTGCCTTGCCCTGGTCCCTTGGTGTTTCCGGCCCGCCTGTTTCAA